>TARA_R110002073_G_scaffold175275_2_pt1 | contig 48235 bp, 39 predicted proteins | sample TARA_R110002073 | Tara Oceans TARA_R110002073 (sample SAMEA4397174) | marine metagenome | biome: Polar Biome; feature: [DCM] deep chlorophyll maximum layer (ENVO:01000326); material: water (ENVO:00002006), including particulate matter (ENVO:01000060) such as... | depth 40 m
GTTTTAAGGCGTTTGTTTAATATGGAATATGGTAAATAAAGCTTATGAAACCGGGTTTATATCGACATTATAAAGGCGCTGATTATCATGTGTATGCTGTTGTAAAGCATAGTGAAACAGAAGAAGAGCTTGTTTTATATAAGGCTCTTTATGGTGAATTTGGCCTTTGGGTTAGGCCTCTATCCATGTTTAGAGAGCAGGTTAAGGTTAAGGGTAAGTTACAAGCTCGATTCGATTTCATTAAAAGTCTCCCCGCAAATAGTGAGCTGGCCTAAAAAACCAGTGTTTTTTCTTCCAGCACTTACTTAAGCGTGGTTAAAGTTCCACAAAAACAAGCAGTAAGCTTATTTATTTTAGATACTACATTCAATTTCACGTTGTTGTTATTGTAAAACCTGCTATAAATTATTTATGTCTTAAGAACTTTTAAACATTTATGTTGTTCTTGTTTTATGTCTATGTCAGGAAAATGTATGTCTCTTCTTCAAAAAAATACCGATCGTCCGTTACTAATAAAGAGATCAATGTCTAGCATTGGCTTGTTTGTTATTTTATGTCTCATGTCGCAATTAGTGTTGTCAGAAGGTGATGAAAAAGAGCATAAAGCGGCTGATATAAGGCTCTTAATTGATATTTCGGGCAGCATGAAAAAGAATGACTCTGCGAATTTAAGAATTCCTTCGGTTTCATTATTAACTGAATTAATACCGGATGGCGATAAGGCGGGTGTTTGGACTTTCGGGCAATGGGTAAATAATCTGGTTAAGCATCGGACAGTAGATGATACATGGCGTGAAGATGCTAAAGAGCAAGCTAAGAAAATAAACTCAGTTGCATTGTATACAAATATTGGCGCTGTTTTAGAAAAATCATCTGATGATACTTATAAGCCAGACTTGGATTATTCGAATACCCATTTTATCCTTCTAACGGATGGTATGATCGATATAGATAAAGACTCGGCAAAAAATGATCTTGAGCGTGAGCGAGTGTTATCCAGTGTTTTAGCTTCCTTTAAGGAACGCGGTGCAAAAATTCACGCTATTTCCTTATCTAAAAATGCCGATCTATCTTTAATGGACAAGTTGGCAGTTCAAACAGGGGGGCAGTCTGCGGTCGCTGAGAGCTCAGAAGATTTAACAAAAATATTTGTGCAAGTTCTGGATCAGGCTGTGCCAAGTGAGCAAGTGCCGATTGAAGGTAATGAGTTTGCCATTGACTCAAGTGTCGAAGAGTTTACGGCGCTGATCTTTAGAGGTGATGGCAGTGTGCCAACAGAAATAATCTCACCCGATAATAGTGTTTATAAATACGGCCAGAAGGACGCAGATGTTAAGTGGTTTCAGGATCGTGGTTATGACTTAATTACCATTACCCGGCCACTTGAAGGAACATGGTCTATAAAGGCAGATATTCAACCAGAAAGCAGGGTGACGGTTGTTAGTAACCTTCAACTGGATGTCTCTAAATTACCGGCTAACTTCTTCGCAGGTGAGCAGCTCAATGTCGATGTAAGTTTTATTGAAGAGGGCAAGAAGGTCGTTAGTCCGGAATTTTTATCCTTATTAGACATTGAATTACAACTCACGACTGAAGAGGGGAAATCTGCCAGTAAGGCTATGTCTGATGCCGATAACCCGCCCGCTGATGGCGTCTTCAAAGAGTCTATTACCAAACTCACTAAAGTAGGGCAGTATGAAGTTAATGTCCTGGTTGATGGGAAAACCTTTAAACGCAGTAAGCGCCAAGTGGTTAACTTAAGAGCGCCCTTTGATTTTGAATTTTCAGTTAAATCTGATGCCTTACAGCCATATTATGAATTGGTTGTTACTCCTCTAAATGACAGTATTAATCTTGATGATACCAATGTTTTTGTGAAAACGACGTTTCCTGATTCAGCCAGTCTAATTAGTGCCTTAGAAAAAGAAGATGACAAAAATCGTTGGGTGCTTCAGATTTCTCCAACTAAAGGTGATGGTATTTACGAGGTTGCCATCAAAGTAAAGTCGAAAACGTTGTCAGGAAAAGAGTTTCAGTTCAAACCGAAACCGTTTGAAGCAGAATTTCCTGTCCCAGTTGGTTCTTCAAATAAAATCATTTCGGTGAATGAAGAATTGCCTGTAGAGGAAGATGTGGTCGAAGCACCGATTGTCGAAGAGGTTGCTCCTGTTGTTGAAGAAAAAATAATAGAAAAAGCAGTTGAATCTGAAGAAATTTTGGTTGAAGAGTCTGTTGAAACGCCAGAAGATATGGCAGAAGAATCAGACTACTTTTGGTGGATAGTCGGTGCTGCAGCAACAGCCGGATTGCTTTTAGTTTCAGGTCTCGCGTTCTTTTTTATAAGAAAGCGTAAGAAGGCTAACGAAACTAACGAAGAAGCACCTGGAGAAATCCTTTCTGATGATGATGTGAAAGCTTTGGATGAGACGTCTGGTGAAGATGTGCCTGTTGTAGAGGAGGCTGTCTTTGAGGAGCCAGAGGTCGAAGAGCCGGTCTTGGAAGAGCCGGTCTTGGAAGAGCCAGAGATTGAGGAAGATAATGGTGATGATCTTGATTTCATGGAGGCTGCCGAAGAGTTGGAGGTGGCTGTTGAAATAGAAGAAGTAGATGATTTGTCTGATGAGGATGATGCCCTTGATTTAAGTGATGTGCTCAACGAAGCTGATGCTATTGAGGAGTCTGAGCCTGAAGAGCTAGATGTAGCAGATATAGCGCAAGCAATAGAAGAATCAGCTGATGAGCCTGCTGAAGCGCTAGACGAGGAAATTGAAAAAGCCCTTGATATAAATGACGATGACGATGACGATGACGAGGAATTCAATTTAGAAGATTTTGATATAGGCGATACAGACGATCTTCCTGACTCGGAAGAAAAACCCTAATATGTATTTATAAAGTGTTAGCTAAGTCACTTTATGTGTCAATTAACGCTTGCAAGCGCATTAAGTGCTTAATATAATGCGCGCCGTTGAATATAATTCAACTTGCTGAAAAATATATTATTTTCAGTATTGCCAGATAAAGCGGGAATAGCTCAGCTGGTAGAGCACAACCTTGCCAAGGTTGGGGTCGCGAGTTCGAATCTCGTTTCCCGCTCCAATTCTCAATAGTCTATCTTTCTAGACTTATTTCTTTCTTATCAATGCGTACCCTTATAACTTGGTCTAAACTTACTGCAAGTTAAAGACGTTGAGCCCAGTAAATATTTGGTTTGTATAGCTTACTAAAGGCTGGCTTATATCAGCGTTGTTTATCGTTTGAAAAGTGGCTCTATTATGCAAAGCTGGAGGATTGAATGTCAGGAATTTTGGCTTCTGTAGATTTAAGAACGAAGTTGGTTGGTGAAAATAGATTAGAAATACTTATGTTCAAACTGGCGGGTCGTCAAACATTTGCAATCAACGTATTTAAGGTTCAAGAAGTACTAAAGCTTCCCAATCTAACCCAAATGCCGCACCGTCATGCATTTATATGCGGTGTTACGCATTTTAGAGGCCAGACCTTACCTGTTATCAACTTAAGTCAAGCTATTGGTATGCGCCCCTTAGAGGTTAGCAAAGATTCTATTATTATCGTGACGGAGTATAACCGCAGCGTTCAGGCCTTTTTAGTGGGTGGGATCAAACAAATAGTTAATATGAATTGGGCTGATATTTTACCACCCCCAAAAGCTGCAGGTCGTGCTCACTATCTGACTGCGATTACACGTTATCAAAACGAAATAGTTGAAATTATTGACGTAGAAAAAGTACTTGCTGAAATTTCGCCTTATTCGACGGATGTTTCAGAAGGCTTATTGGATGGTGACTTGATTTCCAAAGTCAATGATCGTTTTGTGCTGGTTGTCGATGACTCACCGGTTGCGATTAATCAAGCTAAAGGCACCTTACAAAAGATAGGTCTAGAGGTGATTACAGCTTCGAATGGGAAGCAGGCTCATAATTTACTTACCTCTTGGGCAGCGGAATCGCAAGAAAAAATAGATAAGTGCTTGCTGGTATTAACAGATGCTGAAATGCCAGAGATGGATGGCTACCGGCTCACAACCGAAATAAGACAAGATGATCGGCTTAAGCATATGCATGTCATTATGCATACATCACTAAGTGGTAGTTTTAATCAGGCGATGGCGCAGCGTGTTGGCTGTAATAAACTACTATCTAAATTTCAGCCTGATGAGTTAGCAGAAGCTGTTTTAGATTATATACGAGAGCTATATCAAAAATGATGAGGTCTTGTTATGTGAGTGGCTTAATTACCTATCCGGTTAAATCTCTTCAAGGAATTAGTAAAGAAGCATATCGCGTAGATGATTTTGGCTTCGAACATGATCGGCGATTCATGTTAATTGATGATAAGAATAAATTTATATCCCAAAGGTCTCAGCCTAAGCTTGCGTTGTTAGCTGTTAATGTTTACTTATCTTCTCAGGGTGGTCTTGAGTCAATTGATATTTTCTCCGACCAGTTGGGTCATCTTTCTTTTCCTATGAGTTTGTTTAATGAGCATATCGCTCTGGACTGTGATGTCATGGTTTGGGGGGATGTTGTCAGATCTTTGGTTCTCAATGACTCTTATACGGAAAAACTATCTAAGTTCTTAGGGGTAAATGTTCGCTTGGCCTTTATGTCAGATTCAAGCTTTCGGCAAATAGACCGGCAGTATTTTTCAGAGGATAAGCGTGTTAGTTTTGCCGATGGTTATCCTTTTTTATTAACGTCTGAAGTCTCTTTAGCGGACTTAAATAGTCGATTAGAGCAGCCTGTTCCAATGAGTAATTTTAGGCCAAATATTGTTATTTCTGGTAGGGTTTCTGCTTACACAGAAGATGCATGGAAACGTATTATGATTGGCGATATCTCTTTTGAGTTGGTCAAGCCTTGCAGTCGTTGTATTATGACAACGATCAATAAAAAAGGAGAGAAGGCAGCGAGTCGGGAACCTTTAAAGACATTGAGTCAATACCGTAGAAATGAGTTCGGAGTCTGTTTTGGTCAAAATCTCGTTCATTTGTCGCGAGGTACTATACGTGTGGGTGATTTAGTTAGTTTTGAATAGCTAATTAAAAAAGTTCAATTTCATCATTGGTTGAATCATGCTCATCTTTTTTAGCACTAAAGTGATGTTGATAAACCTCTAACGCTTCATCAACAGATGCGCCATTCATTATGTGCTGAAACATAATTCTTTCTTCTTCCATAGTGTAATTTGACATAATATCTTCTTGCAGTTTTGACCATGCAGACGGGTTATAAACTTGTGCAGGATCACTGACTAAACGACTGAGCCAGCTCAAATCTCTCTTCACATGATCCAGACGTTGCGTTAAGCGGTCGTAGAATTGGAAGGCAACAATGGCGCTCATTATTTTCTGGTGAATTTCTTCGGTGCTTAAGCGAAAGGTTTCCAGTTCATTGTTTTCTGAGGATTCATTTTTATTAGGCGGATCAAGTAAGCCTTGAAGCTGGTTTGCAATATAGGTGAAGGATTGAGTCAGTTCTGTGACAGACTTTTCGCCATCTGACATGGTACATTCGACTTGAGAGACGGCTAGGGTCAGCATGTTAATCGTCTCTCTTACTTGACTCCAATCAAGGTCAGGCTGTTTTGCAGTTGAAGGTGCTTGAGGTGCTTCTGATTTTATATTCATGTAAAAAGCAGTGCTCCATAAGGTTTGTGCAGATGAAAAAATTGTGGTTGTCGATTTATTTTATGCATAATGGCCACATTTAGAGTCGCTTCTTAAGAAACTCAAGAGTTTTCAGTGCATGTCATGTCCTGTTTTCAGGTTTAACTATACATAAAACTATATTGTCTAATGATAGTTGATAAAGCTTAATTGGCGAGTGAATTTCACTAAAATATACAGAATTAACGAAGGTATTATGAGTATTGCCCGCTTTGAAAATGTGTCGCTCGCTTATGGGCTTCGGCCCTTATTAGATAAAGTAAATTTTGCTATTGAAGAAAAGCAAAAAATTTGTTTACTTGGTCGCAATGGTGAAGGTAAATCATCTTTAATGAACTTGCTAACCAAAGCTATATTACCGGATTCAGGTGAGCTTAATTTTCAAAAAGGGGTAAAGGTTGGGGCACTTCCTCAAAGCTTGCCTGAAGCCGATGATAGAAGTGTTTACGATTTAGTCGCAGAGGGTTTGGAAGACTTAGGCCAATACCTTAAGGAATATAACGGCATCTTAGCATTAGTTTCAGATAACGCATCATCAGATCAAATAGCTTTGATGGGGCGATTAGAGTTTCTTCAGGAAAAAATAGAAACACTGGATGGTTGGACATTTCAACATAAAATAGACTCAATGCTGAAGCGTTTTGGTCTATCTCCAGAGCAGAAGATGAAAGATTTATCCGGCGGTTGGCGTCGACGTGTTTTGCTTGCTAAGTCTTTAATTAATGAGCCTGATTTGCTTTTACTGGATGAGCCAACAAATCATCTGGATATTGAAACAATAAAATGGCTCGAAGCAAGGCTTCAAGAATTTAATGGCTCACTTTTATTTGTGAGCCACGATAGAGCTTTCATTAAAGCATTAGCCTCAAATATTATTGAGTTAGATCGAGGCCAGTTAACACCTTTTAACGGTGGTTATACCGACTATTTAGTTGCTAAACAAAAGTTACTAGAGGAAGAAGAACGCCAAAACCAGTTATTCGATAAACGACTTTCTGAAGAAGAAGTTTGGATTCGCCAAGGCGTCAAAGCCCGGAGAACGAGAAATGAAGGTCGTGTCAGGGCGCTTAAAGCGATGCGTAATACTTATCGGTCTCGTGTTTCCCAGCAGGGTAAGGTTGACATCAAAATTGCAGAAGCTGAGAAGTCGGGTCGATTAGTTATCGAGGCAGAGGGGATTACCCATCAATTCAGTAACGGTAGAAAGGTTATCACTGAATTCTCACTTACCGTGATGCGAGGTGACCGTATCGGTTTAATCGGTGCTAATGGAGCGGGGAAGACGACGCTGATTCGCATATTATTAAATCAGTTGACGCCTACAGAGGGGATGGTTCGTGTGGGCTCAAAGGTGGAAGTTGCTTACTTTGATCAATTAAGAACGGGCTTGAATTTTAATCAATCAGTCTTTGATAATGTTGCAGACGGGCATGATTTTATTGAAGTGAATGGAAACTCTCGTCATGTTATCAGTTATTTAAATGACTTTTTATTTACAGCTGAACGTGCCAGAACGCCTATCAACGCTCTATCTGGAGGAGAGACTAATCGTCTATTACTGGCTAAGCTTTTCGCAAAACCTGCCAATATCATTGTCATGGATGAACCGACAAACGATCTTGATGTTGATACGCTTGAGCTGCTTGAAGATAAATTAAGTGATTTTCAAGGGACTTTACTTGTCACCAGTCATGATCGTGATTTTTTAGATCAGGTTGTGACGAGTACTCTGGTTTTTGAAGGAGAGGGTAAAGTTAGTAGTTATGTAGGTGGTTATCTGGATTGGGTCAGGCAGACTGGTGGGGTATTACCTGTAGAGCCTCAGTCGGGTGGTGCAAACATTTCTGTTGTGGTAAGTGAGCTTGAAGGTGTGGTCGAAGTATCAGTGCCTCATAGTAAGCCGGTGGTGACTAAACCCAAAAAACTCAGTTATAAATTGAAGTTAGAGTTAGAAACTCTACCGGCAAAGATAGAGGCGCTTGAAGCTAGGCAGTCAGAACAGCAGTCATTGATTAATGATCCTGACTTTTATAAAAGTGATCGCCAGGAAATAGAACAAATGACAATGCTTTTAGCCGAAACAGAGACCTTGTTGGCACAAGCGATAGAGCGTTGGATGGAACTCGAAGACTTACAGTCCTAGAAAATTAATCACCAGTTTAGTCGAAGAGAATGATATGGGCTTATGGATTGCAATTTTTATTACGTTGCTTGTTTTCGGATCGATTCTTTGGGTGAAACCTTCACCTAGAGAGCGGACTCTGACTCAGTTGAGAACTATGGCTTTGTCAAAAGGCTTAAAAGTCCGGCTTTTGGATGCTAGGTTATCAGCGCAGCTTTTCCCGTGGATTGATAACTATAGACAATTTGTGTTCTATGAAAAACCCCTTCCAAGTATTGCTAAGCTCAAGTCGAACAAGGCAATTGTGATCAGAGTGTCGGACGATCCTAATGCGCATGAATTAGATCAAGATAAGCCCATAAAAGTGGCGCTTTCTAACAAAGTAGATTTTACGCTATTGCCAAGTACGGCCGAGGCTCTGGTTATTTCTGCTTCGGGTATTTCTATTGTCTGGAGAGAATATCAAGATGGTGAACTTGATGTGTTTCAGCAGCTTGAGCTCATTGAAGATTTTTTAGCCCATTGCATTGTTAACAGTAATGTTTGGACATAAAAAAACCAGGCACTTTTAATTAGTGTCTGGTTTTTATTCAAAAGCACAAAATTTTATTTTGAGTTGAGCGCTTCTGTGATGTCACTAATGATTTTTTTGGAATATAGATTAACGATAAAGTTAACGCGATTTTCATTGTAATTGATATAAGATGACTTGATAAAGTCCCACTTGGTGTTGGCGGAATCAAGCAACTTAAATGCCACAGCTTTTTCTTTTGCTAAGTCCATTAGATTACTTAGTTGGCCATCAAACTCATTGGCAAGAGCATCAATGGTTACCTCTGTGGTGCTGTCAGCATATACCTGGCTCACTGTCGAGGTCGATCTTGCAGAGTATTTTGTCATCATTAAGCCGATATTGACAGCAGCTTCACGACCCAGGTTTGTGAATTTATTTGGCTTGTTCTTTTCGTTTTCTAGTAGCGCCAGGTAAAACTCAGCCAGTGAATTATTTAAAACGATATTGGCTGCCGCCATATCGCCAGCCAATCTTAAGTCAGGGTAGCCTGAGCGTTTAACTTCTTTGATATTTTGTTTTAAAAGTTTTAAGTAGTTATTCCAGTTTTCTTCTACAACAAAAAAACTCTCTTCGCTTGGTGAGTCTTTTGAAGCAGCAGCAAGGGAAGAAAAAGCAGACTTTAGGGTATCCACAGATTCATTAATGTCAGCCAAGTCTTTTTGAGCGCCTTGATTTGCACTGAAATTATAAAACCCATTGATGGAGTAATAGGTATTTATCTGTGCATTAAATACATCCTCGAGACTACTTGCATTAGCAAGAGAGTGGCTAGTTAAGCTAGCTCCAAAGTACAATATTGTGAAAGCAAAAAGCTGTTTTGAAATCGATAAGTAATTGTAAAAACGCGACATTCATGGACTCCCAATTAGGCAATAACTTTATTTATATTTTTTGAGTGTAGTATTTAATCCTTAACATACAAGCTATTAGATGTGTCTAAACTCTAAAAACATTAGATCGTTATTTAAGTGAGGTATTTATTCTCGCAAAGCGTTAGAATAACAAGTCCTGAAGTTCATACGTTTTGGGTATGCTAAGCAGTATTTAAGTACTAATTTGATGTATTCCCTTTAGTTCGTTCCACAATAAATGGATTGAATGCGTAGAAAACTGTTATTTTTAATTTTTAATAAAAAATGATATATATCAGTATGTTGACGTATTTTTGTTTTTTAGTTTAAAGATTAAATTGTGTTGTTTTGTGAATAATGTTTGACAAATGACTCATTTTTTTTCATCGTTCACCTCTCGAAAATTCAAACAAGCGTATGAATTTCGGAAAATCCCGCTTGAAAAACGGGCCAAATAACTTTGCAGGATACTTTCAGTTTTATTTTGAAAGTGTTTCGGCACGGACTTTAACTTGGAGAACAGTTGATGATTTACGAAGGTAAAGCCATCACGGTTAAAAAAATCGAAGGCGGAATCGCACAACTAAACTTCGATTTAGAAGGCGAGTCAGTCAATAAATTTAACCGAGTAACTATTGAGGAGCTTGGCGCAGCAGCGGAAAGCTTAAAGAACGCAAAGGGCATTAAAGGTCTTGTTGTTACAAGTACCAAAGATTGTTTTATCGTTGGTGCTGATATTACTGAATTTACAGATTTATTTGCAGGCTCTGAAGAAGAGCTTGTTGCAAATAACATTAGAGCTAACGCTATATTCAGTGCTATCGAAGACCTTCCGTTCCCATCTGTCACTGCAATCAATGGTATTGCATTGGGTGGCGGTTTTGAAATGTGTCTATCTACTGATTACCGTGTTATGTCAACCACTGCTAAAGTGGGTCTGCCTGAAGTTAAGCTTGGTATTTTTCCAGGTTTTGGCGGAACAGTACGTTTACCACGTTTAATTGGTGCAGATAATGCGATTGAATGGATTGCAGGTTCAAAAGAATATAGAGCTGATGATGCTCTTAAGTTTGGTGCAGTAGATGCTGTTGTTGCTCCTGACAAAGTTGTTGAAGCAGCGATTGCTTTAGTTAAGCAAGCAATTGATGGCAAAGTGAATCATCAAGCGCGTCACTTAGAAAAGACAAGCAAGCTCAAATTAAATCCAATGGAAAGCATGATGACTTTCGAAACGGCTAAAGGTTTCGTTGCTGGTCAAGCTGGACCAAACTACCCAGCGCCTGTTGAAGCTATCAAGGTAATGCAGAAGCATTCTGGAATGTCACGTGACAAAGCAATCGAAGTAGAAGCGAAAGGTTTTGCTAAAATGGCAAAAACCTCAGTTTCAGCTTCATTGATTGGGCTTTTCTTGAATGACCAAGCTTTAAAAGCAAAAGCTAAATTGCTTGAGCCAAAAGCAACTAAAGTCAACAAAGCCGCTGTTTTAGGTGCCGGTATTATGGGGGGTGGTATTGCTTACCAATCTGCTCTTAAGGGCACACCGATTATCATGAAAGATATCGCACAAGCGGGTATCGATTTAGGTTTAAGTGAAGCAACAAAGCTTTTGACTAAGCGTGTAGAGAAAGGTCGTATGAAGCCTGGCCAAATGGCCGATGTTTTAAATGCGATTGATCCAGCACTTAGCTATGGTGACTTTAAAGATGTCAACTTAGTGGTTGAAGCCGTTGTTGAGAATCCTAAAGTTAAAGATATTGTTCTTTGCGAAGTGGAAGATCACGTTGCTGAAAATACAGTAATTACGTCTAATACATCAACTATTTCAATTAACCTTCTTGCTAAAAACTTGAAACGCCCTGAAAACTTCTGCGGCATGCATTTCTTTAACCCTGTTCACATGATGCCTCTTGTAGAGATTATTCGTGGTGAGAAGACTAGCGAAGAAACTATTGCGACAACGGTAGGTTATGCAAAAGCAATGGGTAAAACACCTGTTGTTGTTAACGATTGCCCTGGCTTTTTAGTTAACCGTATCTTGTTCCCTTACTTTGGTGGTTTCTGTGCGCTTGTTCGTGATGGTGCAGATTTCCAGAAAGTAGATAAAGTGATGGAAAGATTTGGTTGGCCGATGGGCCCTGCGTACTTGCTTGACGTTGTTGGTATGGATACAGGTAAGCATGCTGGTGAGGTGATGGCTGATGGCTTCCCTGATCGCATGAAGAATGAATTCCGTACTGCGATTGATGTGATGTTTGATGAAGGTCGATTTGGTCAGAAAACTGAAAAGGGTTTCTATACCTACGAGCTTGATCGGAAAGGTAAGCAAAAGAAAGTTCAAGATGCGACAACTTATGACTTGTTGAAGTCAGTTGTTAAAGGCAGCCAAGAGTTCACTGATGAGCAAATCATTGAGCGTATGATGGTTCCTTTATGCATTGAAACTGTTCGTTGTCTGGAAGATGGCATTGTTGATACAGCGGCTGAGGCTGACATGGGTCTTATTTTCGGTATTGGATTCCCTCCATTCCGAGGTGGTGCACTTCGTTATATCGATTCGCTCGGTATCGAAGCGTTCAATAAGATCGCTGACAAATATGCTGATCTAGGTGCTCTTTATACTCCAACTGCGGGTATGAGAGAAATGGCTAAAACTGGCAAAAAGTTTTTCGGCTAATTGCTGAAACAGAATCGAACGGAGAATATCTATGAGTCTTAATCCAAAAGATGTTGTCGTCATCGATGCGGTACGTACTCCGATGGGACGTGCCAAAAATGGCTGTTTCCGCAATGTACGTGCTGAAACGCTATCGGCGACTTTGATTGATGCGATTTTTGATCGCAATCCAAAACTAAACCCTAATGACGTTGAAGACGTTATCTGGGGTTGTGTAAACCAAACAATGGAGCAGGGTTTTAATGTTGCTCGCCAAATTTCATTGCTGACTAAAGTTCCTCATGCTGCAGGCGCACAAACGGTTAACCGTTTATGTGGTTCTGCTATGAGTGCTATTCATACTGCTGCACAAGCAATTCAAACCGGTAACGGAGACGTGTTTGTTGTGGGTGGTGTTGAGCATATGGGTCATGTATCTATGACTAAGGGCTTTGACCACAACCCGGCAGCAAGTAAATACTCTGCAAAAGCATCTAACATGATGGGCTTAACTGCTGAAATGTTAGCTAAAATGCACGGTATTTCTCGTGAAATGCAAGATGAGTTTGGTGCAAGGTCTCACCGTCTAGCGCATGAAGCTACATTGGAAGGCCGTTTCAAAAATGAAATCGTCCCAGTTGAAGGTCATGATGAGAATGGTTTTAAGGTTTTAATTGAAACTGATGAAACTATTCGTCCAGAAACAACAGCTGAGTCACTTGGTAAGTTGCGTCCTGCTTTTAACCCTAAAGGTGGTACAGTAACAGCAGGTACCTCTTCACAGTTGACAGACGGTGCAGCAGCAATGGTTCTGATGTCTGCAGAAAAAGCAGAAGCGCTAGGTCTTAAGCCACGCGCTAGAATCGTGTCTATGGCTGTTGCGGGTTGCGATCCTGCTATCATGGGGTATGGCCCTGTGCCTGCAACTAAGAAAGCACTTAAGCGTGCTGGCTTAACAGTTGAAGATATTGATTTTTGGGAATTGAACGAAGCATTTGCTGGTCAGTCACTTCCTGTCATGAAAGATCTTAAATTACTGGATGTAAAAGATACCAAAGTTAACTTGAATGGCGGTGCGATCGCATTAGGTCACCCACTAGGTTGTTCAGGGGCTCGTATCTCGACAACGTTGTTGAATGTACTTGAAGACAAAGGCGGTAAATATGGTGTATCTACCATGTGTATCGGTTTAGGTCAGGGTATAACGACTATTTGGGAACGCTTGTAAAACTTAGCGTTTAAGAATAAAAAAACCGCGGCTTAGCTGCGGTTTTTTTATTCTAAGATTTCACCTAAAGCACTATCTTCATCTTCTGTAATACCTTCACTTTTTTTAATAAAGTTTTTTAAATTACTCGTTTTACCGGTTCGTTTTACTTCTTGAATTCTATCGCTTAATTCTTTAATTCTTTCATTCTTAAACTTAGTGCTAATATTAGATTTTTTGATAACTTGAATTGCCTGCTTTATATACAGCTGGTAGGGCGTAATATTATTTTGCTCTGCAAAGCAGTCAGCTTGATATAAGTACGTATTTGTTGATAGCTCATGCTGCAGCTTTTGAACTTGAACTTGTAATTCTTGATGTTTTGCAGGATTAAGGTCTCCCTTGTTTCGAAATAAATCAAATAACTTACTAAGCTGAGAAAGTTGAGATTGTATTGATGCTAACTCTGAATCTGATCTTGCCCAACAATATACTTCATTAGGGCGTTGCTCACCTTTATATTCATTGAGTTTATTGTTTTGTGTGCTTAAATGGCTTTGTAGTTGCCTGTCATCAGGGTTTAGCCTGGCAGCACTGGAAAGCGCATTGATGACTAATATTTGCAATTGAGTTATTAAGCCGTATTGTTCGTCTATCTGTAATAATACTGATATATAAGATAAAGCCTCATCAGCTTGCTGTTGATAGCGTTTAACCATTTGCTTTTTTTTCTTTAAGGCTTGTTGCCTAGAATAACTAATCGCGCTGACAATGAATGAGCCTATGATCAAGGCGGCAATTAAAGCGATAATAAAGGTAGGATGCATTCTTTCTAAATCCAAATGAGTCATTTTGAGTGTAGCAAATGGTTTAGAAAGTACGTCTATTTTATTCAAAATTCAGAAAAAAATATTGCAATCACTTGACCCATTGGCTACAAATCAATATATATGTCCGCTTATATTATATTGAATGCCTTACTAATTCTTATTTTTTGAATTTAAATTTTAAATTATCTGACTGTTTTTTTGGAGTTTTATGGGTAAGTCCCTTGTAATTGTCGAGTCACCTGCGAAGGCTAAAACCATCAATAAATATCTTGGTAGCGATTTTATTGTCAAATCCAGTGTGGGTCACATTCGTGATTTACCTACTTCAGGGAGTGGCTCAACAAGCACACCGCAGGAAAGGGCAAAACAGGCTGCTGCAACTCGAAAAATGAGTCCTGAAGAAAAAGAAGTACATCGAGCCCGTAAATCTAAAGAACAGTTAATCGCCAGGATGGGGGTTGACCCAGATCATAACTGGGCTGCTCGCTATGAAATATTACCTGGAAAAGAAAAAGTTGTTTCTGAATTGCAAAAACTAGCCAAGTCTGCGGACCAGATTTTTCTCGCAACGGATTTGGATAGAGAAGGAGAGGCCATCGCCTGGCATCTTAAAGAAGCCATTGGTGGGGATGATTCGCGTTATCGAAGGGTCGTATTTAACGAAATTACTAAAAAAGCAATTCAAGAGGCGTTTTCTGCACCTTCTCAGCTAGACCAGGCCCGTGTTGATGCACAACAAACGCGAAGATTTTTAGATCGAGTTGTTGGTTTTATGGTATCACCATTATTATGGGCAAAAGTGGCCAGGGGTTTATCCGCAGGTCGAGTTCAGTCAGTGGCTGTTCGCTTGATAGTGGATAGAGAAAAAGAGATTCGGGCATTCATTCCTGAAGAATATTGGGACTTATTCGCAGACTTAATGTCTTCAGGAAAAACGAACACTCGATTTCAAGTAAACCGCTTTGATGGCAAAGCTTTTCGTCCGGTAAATGAAAGTGAAATTAAAAACCATTTAGCCTATTTAGAAAAGTCAGCCTATGCAGTTACCAAAAGAGAAGATAAGCCTACTTCATCAAAGCCAAATTCACCACTCATTACCTCCACACTGCAGCAGGCTGCGAGCACGCGCTTAGGCTTTAGTGTGAAGAAGACCATGATGTTAGCGCAACGCCTTTATGAGGCTGGCTATATCACGTATATGAGAACCGACTCGACCAACTTAAGTGCCGATGCAGTCGAGGCATGTCGTGACTATGTATCTAAGCGCTTTGGTAAACAATATATCCCAGAGGAACTTCGTCGCTATTCTAGTAAAGAAGGGGCACAAGAGGCTCACGAGGCGATCAGGCCGTCGGATGTAAATACATTATCTACTGCTATTTCTGGTTTGGAAAAAGACGCTGAGAGGCTCTACGAGCTTATTTGGAAAACATTTGTCGCATGTCAGATGACCGATGCACAGTTTCTAAGTTCATCGATAGAAGTGACGGCAGGAGATTATCAGTTACGAACACGTGGCAGGGTATTAAAGTTTGATGGCTTCTTAAAGGTATTACCCGTCTCTTCCAAAAAGGATGAAGATGTATTATTGCCTGATATAAAAGTAGGCGAAACCCTGACCTTAAAGCAATTAGATCCAAAACAGCATTTTACCAAGCCAAGCGCTCGTTATTCAGAAGCCGCTCTAGTTAAAGAACTTGAAAAAAAGGGTATAGGGCGTCCTTCAACGTATGCAGCCATTATTTCCACTATTCAAGACCGAGGTTATGTGCGTCTAGAAAATAAGCGATTCTATGCTGAAAAAATGGGTGATATCGTCACCGATAGGTTGGTGGAATCCTTTGATGATTTAATGGATTACAGCTTTACTGCGCAAATGGAAGAAAAACTAGATGAAATTGCCGAAAATAAGCAAGATTGGAAAACGGTACTCGATCAGTTTTACAAAGGCTTTTCTGACAAGCTGGTAAAGGCTCAATCTTTACAAAATGGCATGCGTGAAAATGCGCCCACTGAAACAGATATACCCTGTCCTGCGTGTGGTAGAAAAATGCAGATTAGAACTGCAAGTACAGGTGTTTTTCTCGGCTGTTCGGGTTATGCCTTACCACCAAAAGAACGCTGTAAGTCTACCATAAACCTAGTGTCAGGGGATGAAATCGCCAGCGCAGATGATGACGAGGGTGAGTCAAAACTGCTGCGGAAAAAACGCCGCTGTAAGCTTTGTGCAACCGCAATGGATAGCTATTTAATTGATGAGACCCGTAAGCTTCATGTGTGTGGTAACAACCCTGATTGTTCTGGTTTTGAAGTAGAATTAGGTGAATATAAAATTAAAGGTTATGACGGCCCAGTTTTGGAATGCGACAAATGTGAATCTGAAATGCAACTTAAAACAGGCCGTTTTGGGAAGTATTTCGGTTGTACCAATGAAACCTGTAAAAATACTCGGAAATTACTTCGAAGTGGAGATCCAGCGCCACCAAAAATGGATCCCGTTCCCATGCCTGAATTACCGTGTGAAAAAGTAGAGGACACATATATACTACGTGATGGTGCTGCCGGACTATTTTTAGCAGCCAGTAAATTTCCTAAAAACCGGGAAACTCGTGCGCCACTTGTAACAGAATTATTGGCGCATAAAGATGAGATTGACCCTAAGTATGATTTCCTTTTCTCTGCTCCGGTTAAAGACAAAGCAGGTAACCCCGCTATTGTTCGGTTTAGTCGTAAGACAAAAGAACAATATGTAATGTCCGAAATAGAAGGCAAAGCATCGGGTTGGACGGCTTATTACGAAGGTAACAAATGGATTCAATCAGAACCCAAAGCCAAGAAAGCCAAGAAAGCCACAAAGGCGAGTTCAGCAAAAGCCAAGAAAAAATAAGCTTTAATTGCTTGGCTAAGAAATATATTAACTAGATAAGGGCTGAAATTGTTAGCCTTTATCTTTATAGCGCATAAGCAAACTTGAAGTATCCCATTTATTGCCCCCCATGTTTTGAACATCCGCATAAAATTGATCTATGATGGCCGTCACAGGAAGTCGTGCTTTCAGTCCCCTTGCTTCGTTTAAGCATATTCCTAAATCTTTTCTCATTAAATCAACGGCGAAGCCATGATTGTAATTATTTTCGATCATTGTCTTTGCGCGATTATCCATCTGCCAGGATTGCGCAGCGCCTTGCGAAATTGCATCGATGACTTTTTGACTATCCAATCCAGCTTTTTCTGCAAAATGAAGTGCTTCAGCTAAACCTTCTATCACGCCGGCAACAGCAATTTGATTCGCCATTTTTGTGAGTTGGCCAGCACCGGCTTCGCCTTGGTAAGAGATGTTTTTCGAATACAGGCCTATTAGTTCTTTGGCTTTATCAAAAGCCTCTTCTGAGCCGCCACACATAATACTAAGTTGACCGTTGATGGCGCCTTGTTCTCCGCCAGAGACCGGTGCATCTAGCCATAGCACGCCTTTTTCAGAGGCAGCGGCACTGATTTTCTGTGCTATATTTGCAGACGACGTGGTATGATCTATCAAGATCGAGTCTGCTGAAATTTGGTTAACGAAACCGCTTTCGCTTAAATACAGCGACTTAAGGTCATCATCGTTGCCAACGCAGGTAATAATGGCATAGGTGTCTTTTGGAAGCGCATCAAGTGATTGTAAAGCTTGTCCTTGATATTCAGATAACCACTTTTCGGTTTTTTCAGGACTTCTATTGTAAACATATAGGCTATACGTTTTTGATAAAAAGCCTGCCATGGGGTAGCCCATTCTACCTAGGCCGATAAATAAAACTTTTTTTCGCATGACGTTATCTTCTATTTTATGAGTCAATGTCTTCTATTTTTAGGGGAAGGCTTATAGTAAAAATACTCCCCTGATTTTTTATACTTGCAACTTTAATGTCACCTTTGTGTTTTTCAACGACTACCTTTACAAAGTTTAGACCTAGGCCAGCACCTTTATTGCCAGTCACTTCTGAGTTTTTTTGTCTATGAAACCGTTTAAATATATGTGGTAATTCTTGCTCTTCAATACCGTAACCTTGGTCTGATATGTTTATATCTAAGCTGTTGGGCTTTGCGCTTAACTCAATGATTACTTTTGTGTTTTCAGGGCTATATTTAATTGAGTTGGATAGCAGGTTGGTCAGCATTCTTTCTATTAGCTCAGCGTTACCTTTGATCCAGATTGGCTCAAGCTCTTCAATATGAATGTCCATGTGTTTTGCTGAGGCTTGAGCAATAACAGAGTCAATACTATTTTCAATCGTATTAATTATGTCGAATTCATAAAATTGTTGTTCTGATATTTGTTCTGCACGGGTTATTTGTAAAAATTGGTCAGATAAGCTGAGGCTGCGTTTGGCATGGTGCGCCAGCTTATCAATAATGTTCGGATCCAAGGATGCATTTTGCTCGGTCAAGGTATTTAACATAGCAAGCTGAGAGACAAGAGGAGAGCGAACATCATGTGACAAAAAGTCGATTAACTGGTTTTTTTCACGCTGTTGTTCTCGAATAGAGGTGATGTCGGAGAACGTGAGCATGAGGCCTGAGTCGCTTTTTTCATCGACAACAAAGGGAGAACAATGAATTAATATATCTTTCTGATTAAGCTGAACTTCAACATTTATGTGCTTGCCTTGCATTAAAGAGGTAGACATTTTTTCATTTAATTCATTAAATATGCCAAGATCAAAAAGCGAGTGAATTGAACGGCCAACCAATGATTCGTCTTCCTTGAACCAAACTTGTGCATGACTATTTGAAAATACAATAATGCCAAGAGGGTCAGTTACGATCACCGCATTCGGTATTTCTTCAAAACCCTTAGAGATAAAAGTCCGCATGTCTTGCATAGAACTGATAGCATCGCGTACTTGAGAAATTCTATTGGCTATTTTTTCGTAAGAGTGTTTTTTGTTGGATGTGCTTTTATCGTCTAATTTCAGCTTATCTAAGTAGTTATGTATATCCTCTAAATTAGCCTTAGCGTGCCATTCGAAACCAATAAAGAAGTCGGCATCTAAGTTTTGGTTACTACGCTTACTTAAATAAAAAGTACTAATGTTGCCATGATGGCGCCATTTTTGATGAGTATCATTAAATTCAAGTTTCTCATTGGCATGATCTGACTTGGTTAACACGGATTTATTTTTAAATAGAATGAATTCTTGTGGCTTTAGCAAGGATTTTAAACTGGAAAAAAGAATCTCAGCACTATGTTGGCGGGTATCTCGAAATACAATGGCAGGCTCATTTTGCAGTTTTTCCAGCTCATTGTTCAAGAAACCATTTAAATGGCGCATTCGTTGCCAACTCCATAAGGGATAAGCGAGCAAGATGCCAATAACGCTATTAATTGGGGGGAACCATGTATCATCTAAGGCTAGAAGGCCATAGCTGAAGAGTAATACCATACCAACTAATAATATGCTGAATGGCATAACAAGTGTGGGTTTCAGTCTCGGGAAAACTAGTATAGGAATTAAAATAAACGCAAAGGTTAATAGGTAGGCCCAGAGTTTATCGACTGGTGTAATGGCTGTCTGGGTAATTAGTGCAGAGTATGCATTTGCATGTAGCTCAACACCTGACATTGGATTAGTTACTTGAGAAACCGGAGTGGGGATGATGTCTCCAAGACCTGGAGCCGTTGCACCAATTAATACAGTTTTGTCTCTGAAAGCGTCTGCAGGAATCTGGTTAAGCATAACATCGACATAACTATAACTTGGAAAAGTACCGCTTGGGCCTGCAAAGGGAATTAAACGATATTGTGTATTAACGGATATGTAAGGTGCTGAATTTAGATTCTCATGCTTTCTAAGGTATTGGATCATGGGATTAATTTCACTTGCCATGGCCATAGATAAGCTAGGCCAATAAGCATCGCCAACGCCTGTATTTAGATACAGCCCTCGTGCCAATCCATCTTGATCCAAGTCCACATGGACATGCCCCATTGCTTTGGCCGCATTGACTAAAGAGGGAATCGGCAGTATCTCGACTAACGTGCCGTCACGTGTCAGTGCTTGAAGATGAAGAGGCAGCAGCACGTTGCCATTATTTTTAATTGCTTTTGCTAACAGTTCGTCATCTTCGGGGTGCGTTCTGCTACTTTCAGAAAATAAAATATCTAAGGCAATAAGTGCAGTATTATAGGTAGTAAGCTTATCTATTAGCTGGGCATGCAGTGCGCGTCGCCATGGCCACTGACCAATGCTACTTAGGCTTTTTTCATCAATAGCGATAATAACTGTATTTTCTTCAACTGGTGCTTTATTGAACGTGATCGCCGTATCGTAAGCGAGTAAGTCCAAGCGTTTTGCTGCCTGTGAATAGACCAAAAAACCACTAATCAGGATCAAAAAAAAGGTTAGTAAGTACTGCTCATAAGGTCGTGGTTCATCGAAGTTATTGGCCATAAATTAGTCGTCAGGCTATGTTTTGTGGTTGCATTTATTTAGGCTCGATAAGGATTTCTTGGATAGGCCCAAACTTTGAAGAATATAAATTGTTGCCAATGCCTTTGACACGCGCATAGTACCGTTTCCCTGGATTAAGCAATAAATGTGCTCGTGGTTTGTTTAACTTTTCTTCTTTCAGCGTGGTAGAAAAATCGATTCTATCTGAAACCTGAAGAATGTAACCTTTTGCATTGGCAACAGGAGACCAGAATAAACCGACTTGTTTATCTAGGTAGTTAACACTTAATATTTGAATGGGTGGCAGCCAACCTTTAACATTAAACTTATAACTGTCACTAAAGCTTAATTCAGTATTATTAGTTAAGCTTGCAATTCGCCAAAAATATTGTCCTGGTATTAAAGGGGCTTTTAAGGTGACTTCATTTGTTTTTGAGAATTCATTTTCAGTAATTAAAGCGGCGAACTCTTTATCAAGCGCAATATCTAAACGACTCAATACCTGAGTTGAGGTTTTTAGTGGATAATCCCATGAGAATGAAGGTGTCGATTCCTCTACAATCGCACCATCCAAGGGTCCCAGTAACTGCACTTTTACAGCGCCAATATCAACTGATAACTTACTGACAGTGTCTGTGCCTTTGTAACCGCTTGAATTTATACTTCGCACGGCAAGTTCGTAATCACCATTTTTAATCTGATCGATTTCTAGGCTGGTATCATTTTGTGTATTGCGTTGAATTAGTTTCCCATCTTTATTATTTTCAGTTAATTGAACTTGGTAAGCGCTGGCATCTCTACTCTTTTCCCATTTTATTGTTACGGGTAGTTTATTTATTTTTTCTTGAGCAACCTGAGTTTTGGGTGGCGCGGGGAGGTCAATGATTTCTATGAGTGGGCTACCATCTTTTATGGTCGCGCCTTTTCCGGCATTGACCATAACTTGACCGTGTTTACCTGAAAATTCAACCGTACCTTCAAGGACTTCTAATTGTGTTTGTTTTTCTGTGCTATGCAATCTAAATTCAGTCCCTCTTACAGCGGCAACAGCAGACGGCGTTTTAATTTCATATCTCGAGCCTTTAACAAGAGGGGGAATGTCCGTTGTCAGAGAGCCTCTTTTTAAACGAAGTCGTGTATCGACCATGCCGGTTTTTCCGAAGTGGGAAAGTTTGTTAAAAACAAGGTTTGAATTTTCTTCTAAACGGATAGTGGAACTGTCGGCAAACTCAATGACAACATTACCCTTACGTGTTGCAATTTCATCACCGACTCGAATAAGCATGTCTTGCTTGAGTATTTCATAACGGCTTGAACTGGCTTTTTTGATCTGTACGCTGCCTGTTAAGGTCATTACCTTTGCTGGTTTTGGCTGATGTTTTAGCCAGTGCATAGGTATTTTTACAATAGAGCCAGGAGCAATGTTTGCAAGTTGATCAATTCGGTTGTGCTTAACGACATCACTCCAGGTATATTTATGGTTGAGCAAGCTTAAGCTGATTTCTTGGAGTGTATCACCAGGACGAAGTGTGTAGTGCCATTCTTCCATGCCATTGTCTTTTGCATGAGAAGTCCCCGCGTTGGAAAAAACAAGCATAGCAATACATAGAAACTGAAGTACAAATAAGCTAATTACCGGGCGTTTTATGGTAGTTAATCTAGTCAGCTTTAAGACATTTAAAGTTTGCATTCAGTTTTCTCTATGGCGTTAAGTATTATTCAGAGACCCTTTCTAACCGGTAGCCGTGCTGGTAAACCGTTTTTACTCTAAAACCATTTTCCGGTTTTATATTGAGCTTTCTGCGCAATCGACTGACATGTGTATCGACAGTTCGGGTATTTATATCCATCGAAATTCCCCAGACTCGCTCCAGGAGGAAGTCTCTGGAAAGTAAACGGCCTATGTTTTGAAACATAAAAACCGCGAGGTCAAAGTCTTTGTCAGTTAGCGTTACTAATTCACCAGAAACTGCAATGGTTCGTTTGCTGATGTTAATATCATAAGGGCCAATAACAAGGTTTTCCTGTTCTTCTGTTTCATTGCCGATACGCCTGCTTAAGGCGGTTAATCGTGCTTTTAGCTCGCCAGCTCTTGCCGGTTTAACGAGGTAGTCATCAGCACCGACTTCAAGAGCGGTAATAATGTCAGCCTCGCTGTCTCTGGACGTTAAGAAAATAACGGGGATGCGCCAATTAAGCTGTGACCTGATTGTTTTAAGTACTTCTGTCCCTTCGGTATCAGGAAGCTGCCAGTCAAGAATGAGTAAATCATAGCTATTATGTAGCACCGCATATATGAAAGACTTTCCTGTATGAAAATATTCACAATTATGTTGTGCCTTCACAAGTAGATCGCTCAAGCTTTTTGCTTGATCAATTTCATCTTCTAATAACGCAATTTTCATCCACATCACCTAAAAATAAGTATTTATTCCCCGTTAATTTAGTGTAGATGATTTTTTGATATTTTCTTTTTAAAATGAATGACTAATATCATCCTTGCAGAATAATGTTTATAAGTCATCCTTATCTATGTGATACTTTGTAAGCATTTATTAAGTAAGGGTGATCTACATCGTAGTCGTAAGCTGATAAGATTAAATTTATTGTCTTTGGCTGTTAAATTGAATGGTATAAAAAAGTTTTTGGGGCTTTAAGTTTATGAGTAGAGAAGAAGCTATACGGCGCGTATTAAGTAATAATTTTAGATGCGACTACCTAGAAGTTCTTAATGAAAGTCACCAACACAGTGTACCTGAAAATTCTGAAACACATTTTAAAGTCACCATCGTGTCAGAGGATTTTATAGATAAGTCAAAAGTATCACGGCACCAATCCATTTATGCGCTAACGCAAAAAATGATGGCAGAGGGTTTGCATGCCTTGGCTTTACATACATACGTACCAAGCGAATGGCAAACGATAAATAGCCTTTCACCAATATCACCTAATTGTATGGGTGGCTCAAAGAGCGTTAATCACTAGGACTATTTTATGAGTCAGTTTTTCCAGATTCACCCAGAAAACCCACAAGCTCGTTTGATCAAACAATCGGTTGAAATTATAGAGAAGGGCGGTGTTGTGGCGTATCCAACAGACTCTGCTTATGCTTTGGGGTGTCATTTGGGTGATAAACGAGCAGCGGATAAAATCAGGCAGATTCGTCGGCTTAATGAAAAGCATAATTTCACGCTTATTTGTCGTGACTTATCTGACATCGCGTTGTATGCAAAGCTGGATAACTCTCAATATCGTCAAATTAAAGCCCACACGCCTGGGCCTTATACCTTTATTCTCGATGCAACGAGTGAAGTGCCAAGGCGCTTAATGAACCCCAAGCGTCGACAAATTGGTATCCGCATACCGAATAATTTAATTGCCTTAGCGCTGCTTGAAGAGCTTGGTCAGCCCATTATGAGTACCACGCTTATTTTGCCTGGTGACGATGTACCAATGACGGATCCTTATGAAATTCGGTCGATGCTCGAACATACGCTGGATCTCGTAATAGATGGTGGTTTTTGTGGTTTTGAGCCAAGCTCTGTCGTTGACCTTTCTACGGAGCAGGCATCAATTATTCGAAGAGGTTGTGGTGATGTTTCTGCTTTTGAATAGCTTATGCGTTTAGCACAAAATTAAAGTTATTCGGACTGATTGCTTCGGTATTTAGATCGGCTTTGCCAGGGTTTGTATTTTTGAGTGCTTCATATCTGTGTGCAATGTCATTTAGTTTGTTAAATTCATTTTGATCACTGATAAGTGAATTAAACAGTGTATTTTGTACGCCATACACTTTAGAAATTTTAACGACGTTATCCACATATTTTAGAGTAGGTTCTTGCTGACTTAATTTATCAAATGAAGATTTGAATAATTTATTGTTGTTTAAATCCTGATTCAATTTTTCTAAATCTGAGGCAAGTAAAGAGCCTTGAAGTTCTATTTTTCCAAACGCATCTTTTTGAATCGCAAGCCTTGTATTAGGGTTTAGCTTATATTCCGCCAACTTATTTTTTAAGGTCTCATTTATAAAGGTTTTCTCTTGCCCTAATTCACCTTTAAAGCTTTCTACTTTCACTTTTTTTATCGGGTTAGCATTTTGCTGCATAAGTAATGTGACTGCATCATCCGTCAAAATTTTACGTTGCTTATCTTGAGGTGCCTGGTCCTGAGAATTACTTTGTTGCTTCGCTTCTTGTTGTTTTAGCTGCTGGGGGATCTGAAGAGCTTGCTCTGTTGTAAGTTGAGACATAATTTTGACCTTTTATCCTTAGCTCGGGCAATCTCTGTCCGGTTTTTGACACATGGTTTCGTATATAAGTGATTATGCAAAGCCGATACCAACCTTAAGTTTCGCTATTGATTATATTTATGTTCTAAATGAGAGGCGAGGGTAGAGCGCTAAGTAGTGGCAGCTTGCCTTCCATAGTCTACAATTTGTTTATCGCGCTCATCCGCTGTGAATTTGATTACGCACAGCACAGATATATTAACTATCTAATCGGTTTAAAGTATGCCCTCAAAAAGTCAGTACAGACCTCCGCTTCTCCCTTACTTCTTGACGTTAGTCACGACACTTCTGTGTTTTTTTATAGAAACTGAATTGATATTTATCCCCGTTGTTATCACGGGAATGGTATGGGCATGGAATAATTATGCTTTATTTAAGAAGTACTCAACTTATAGTGATAAAAGTGTTGTTGAATTAGATCAAGAAGATATCTCTCAATTTAAAGAGGAGGTTTATCAATGTATAAGTGGTCTTTTGAAGACGAATAATGAGCAGGCAATCAAAATAAAAAAACAGACTAATGAAAGTGTGGAGGCATTGACGACTAGTTTTACGGGCATTTCAAATAAATCTGATAGCCAGCGTTCTACATTATTAGATATTGTTAACTTGGTGCATGGTAATAATTCTGGCAGCTCTAAAGGAGCAGATAATGAAATGTGCTTAAAAGAGTTTGCAAGTGACTTAATGGCTATTATTGATCAATACGTCGGTTTATTGGTTCAAGTAAGCGAAAAAAGTATTTCAGCCGTTCATAAAATTCAAGATATGTCGTCTTATTTTGAGCAAACATTTTCGCTATTGGGTCAGATTCGAGGTATTGCGGATCAAACCAATTTACTGGCATTAAATGCCGCTATTGAAGCAGCAAGAGCTGGTGACGCAGGGCGTGGGTTTGCAGTTGTTGCAGATGAAGTGCGTACACTTTCACATAATTCCAATATATTGAACGATAAAATATTTGAAACATCAGAAAATACAAAAGTGGCTATTCAGGATGTCAGTAATGTTGTGGCTGATATTGCATCTCTTGATATGAATATGGCCATTAATGCCAAAACTAAAGTGGATGCTATGTTGCTTCATTTGGAAACAAATAATGAAAAAATTGAATCTGCAATGGATGAAGCCTCTAAGCAAACTAACGACTTAAAGTCGGATGTTGCAAATGCTGTGAGAACGTTACAATTTGCTGATTTAATTAGTCACGATATTAAAAACACTATGAACATAAATCAGCAGCTACTGGATAGGCTACAAAGCTTAAAGCAAGCAGATAATTACCTTGCTGTCAGTTCAATAAGTGAGTTGCTTCGTGAGATTAAGTTTGAGAAGGTAGCTGTCGAGCGCGATATAAACGGTAAAGCTGAACAATCTGATGTTTCTTTATTTTGATTTTGTATTTATAGAAGAATAGTTTTGAAAATACTTATTGTAGACGATCAGCCATCTAATCGACTAATTGCCAAGTACCTAGTCGAATCTGAAGGACATACCTGCATTGAAGCTGAAGATGGTCAAGATGCAATAGAGAAATTCATGCAGCAGGATCCTGACCTTGTTTTGATGGATATTATGATGCCCAGAATGGATGGCTATGAATCTGCGTGTTACATTAAAAAAAATGCCCTTGATAACCATGTACCTATTATATTCTTAACAGCTAAGCATGATGAAAATTCATTGTTAAAGTGTCTAGAATGCGGTGGGGATGATTATCTAATAAAGCCAATTAATGGCACTTTGCTAAAAGCTAAAATTCGTGCCCACTCTCGAACGCTGGAACTCACGCAGCAGATTCATGCGAAAAACTCAGAACTTTCTCTCGTTCATGCAAGCTTAACGAGAGAGCATGAAATGGGTTGTCATGTCTTATCCCATTCACTAGAGAGAAATTTAAAAAACTGCCCTAATATTCGACAATATATGTCTTCGATGTCTACTTTTAATGGTGATATAAGTTTAATTGCTGAGAATCCAAATGGTGGTTTATATGTCTTTCTTGGTGACTTTACGGGGCATGGCCTTTCCGCTGCCATGGGTACTATTCCGCTTTCACAATTATTCTTTTCTATGTGTGAGAAGGGGTGTTCCATTTCTGATATAACCACTCAGATGAATCAAACCTTAAAAACATTTTTACCAGAATATATGTTTTGTGCTGCCACTTTAATTCATTTGTTTGAACGAGGTGATAGTGCGCATATCTGGACAGGAGGTCTTCCTGACGCTTATGTCGTCAGACCCGGTGTTGGGATTGTTCAAACCATTAAATCCAATAATATGCCTTTGGGTATTCTTAGTAAGGATGTATTTAAGAGTGAACCCAGATTTTATAGTTTTGAAAACGCAGACAAGTTAGTGCTGATGTCAGATGGCATCTTAGAAGCGACTTGCCCTTTTAGCATGGAAATGTTCGGCGAAACTCGTTTGAGACAAGCTCTTGAATCAAACCATCACGATGCTTTTAAAGGGCTCATTGATGCATACCATGAATATGTTGGTGAGCAGCAGGAGCAAGGAGATGATATTTCATTAATCGAGCTGAGTGCTGAAGCTTACGAGGTGAAAAATACCGGGGGTTTAAGCGTATTGCCTGAGGCTTTTTCAAGTTTTATTCCATGGAACATATCGCTCATGATCTGCCCGGACGATATAAGATCATTAGATGTTGTAAAAAATATTGTAAGTTTATTGCCTAGCTCAATTCGTATATTTTATAGCGTTGATGTCTTAAGGACTATCTTATCCGAGCTGTTTTCTAATGCTTTAGAGCATGGTTTATTAAAACTCTCTTCTAATATAAAAGAAGGGCATGACGGCTTTGTCAATTATTATCAGTTGCGTGAAGACAGGCTAAGCAGCCTTGAAGAGGGCTATATAAAAATCAATATTTCAACATATCGGTTTGATGATGAAATTAAGCTTAAACTTAGCCTTGAAGATAGTGGTAATGGTTTTGATGTGCAACAAGAGGTTTTGCATAAATCGAGTGCAGGCCAACTGTGGGGGCGTGGTATAGAGTTGGTTCGATCATTAAGTGAAGAGTTGATCTATTCGAACCAAGGCAGGAAAGCCGAAGCTATAGTAGGCTTTAAGTGGCCGCTACTCTGAGTGATAAAAAAGGAAAATATCAACAAGTTGGTCAGGTATTACTTCTTCAAACTGAGCCATTAATTTACTGTTAGCTCTAATGTCTTCAAATTCATCAGATTCAAATAAGCCAGAAAGAGCCATGATAGGTAAGAGGAGTTCGGCAGCGATATCTTCTCCTTTAGTAAACCAGATTTTTTCATTGCTGAAAAAACCCTCTAAAAAACCACTACACCAGCTTTCAAGACAAGCATCATAATGAATGCCTTCTTCATTTTCATACTCTTCCGTGTAAGGAAGGTTAATATCAGATTCTTCTAGAAGTTGAGCTTTAATGGATTGAGTTAATTCTTTGATGAGTTCTTCGAGAAAGAGTTCATCTGCTTCAGGTAAAATAGGTTTTTCATGGCCAAAAGTAATTTCAATTATTTTATTAGTATTAAGCTGAATTGGGCCGACGACAGCAGAGCACAGCAAGCCATGAAGGCCAAAATAATCAAGCGCTTCTTCGGTTACTTCCTCAGAAAAAAGAATATCTTCTAATTTTTCAATCGTTTCTGGTGATAGGGTCATGATAGGTCTTCTAGGGTTGGTTGCTGAATACTGAAAGTGAAGTATAAGTTGAGATAGCAAAAGGAGTATATAAAGGTTCTATAATAAAAGTGCCTTATTCGCTTTTATCAAAGCGAATAAGGCACTGGCTTTATTTGATGCTAAATAGCTATTTTAAGCATCGGTTTTTATATCTGGTTTGCTCATCGCACCTGTATTTTCACTAGTTGATTCTTTCAAATCAGCCTTTGTTTCAACAGGCTTAGTGGGGGCTTCGGTTTCTTTAGCTAAACTGCTTTGTTCTGCTGATGGAGTGGAAGATCTTGGCTCATCACTTGATAACACTTCTTTTTTAGCTCGAGGATCATTGTGCGCACGAGCCGGACGAGTCGTTCTTCTTTTTCGAGCAGGACGAGCAGCAGGTGCTGTTTCTTTAGTATCAGTGTCAGTTGATGATGTGGTTTTAGGCTTAACTTGCTCAGGCTTAGGCTCACTTTTTGTTGCGCCATCGTTAGAAGAGGCGTTAGTTTCATTACTCTTTGGAGTAGATTTTGCTGAGGCTTCTTCTACAGTACTTGAGTTAGTTTTTGTCGTGCTTGCATCTTTCGGTGCTCGGTCAGTACGATTTCTTCTTGGGTTTCTGCTTCTTGGGCGTTTAGGCGATTTTGCTTCAGACTCACTATCAACTTGACCAGCTTTAGGCTCTTTTTCAGCCGCTTGTTCTGTTGACTTTAGAATCTCGGTTTTGGGGTCCGCAGTGCTTTGTTTTTCAGCTTTAGCAAGGTTGCTTGCGAGTTTGTCTGTTAATTCTTTATTCGAATCTTGAGACCTTGAAAGCTCACTTACATTACTCGTTTGAGTATCCTCAGTATTGCTAGGTGGCTTAGTGCTCACAACATCCACTTTTGCAGGTTGTTCAAGTTTCGCCTTTGTTGGTATTTCATTTATTGCTTGAACCGGCTGTGCCGCTTGCTTTAACTCAGGCGTTTCTGATTTTTCAGTCGGTGCAGGTACTCTTACCTGACCATTGTCTTCATGTCTTTGATTGCTGATAACCGGCTTTTGCTTATCTTCATATTTTTTTGCAGGTTTAGAGCTGTTCCTATTACGTCTTTTGCTTTGTTGATCAGCATTTGTCGAATTAGATGAGCTATTTGAGTTGTCATTTTTACTTGGTAATTGAGAGCGACTCCCTTTGTTGTCAGCGTGGCGGTTATCAGTCGACTGTTGATTATGTCTTTTGCCGCGATTCCCTTGGTTCTGGTCATTACTTTGATTGTTTCTTGGAGGTCTATTCTGATTGTTGTTTCTATTATTGCTGCGATTATGCGGTGCACTGCTATTCGATGCGCTACGGTTGGCAGATGTTTGTGTGCTGCGTTTTTGATTTCTTGGTGGCGTTTCTTTAGCGATACTCGCTGTTTTTTCTTCACTGCTAAATATTGCCGAAAGTTTTGATTTAAGACGCGCCATCATCCCCACTTCTTCTGTAGAAGATGCTGTAGGCACTTTTTTTGTTTCAGTTTGAGGCGCTGGCGTGGTGTGCATGACAGACTTAACGGCTGCCTCTTCTCTAACAAATTCCCGGACATGAGCAGCAGGGTGAACAGCGTCTTCTTGTGCTTCTGCTTTAATGGTGTAACTACTCTGATCTTCTCCGGTGATTTCCTCGTCTCTAAGCCTCTTCAGCTCATACTGAGGTGTATCCATTGCGGAATTTGGAATAATAACAACACGAACTGATTGACGTTTTTCTATTTCAATAATCTGTGAGCGTTTCTCATTAAGTAAGAATGTAGCAACAGGGACAGGTAAAATAGCTTGGACTTCAGCTGTTTTTTCTTTTGATGATTCTTCGTAAATTAACCGCATGATCGACAGTGCAATAGATTCAATGTCACGAATTGTGCCTTGGCCGCTGCAGCGCGGACAAACTTCTGCACGGGTTTCGCTTAAAGATGGACGTAAGCGCTGTCTGGACATTTCAAGCAGACCGAAACGAGATATTTTGCCAACCTGAACGCGTGCTCGGTCTAATTCAAGAGACTTACGGACTCTATTTTCAACGTCACGCTGGTTTTTGGATTGGCCCATATCGATAAAATCGATCACAATTAAGCCACCCATGTCGCGAAGTCGTAATTGACGTGCAATCTCTTCAGCTGCTTCAAGGTTAGTTTGAAGCGCCGTATCTTCAATGTCTGTACCTTTGGTTGCTCTTGCAGAGTTTATATCGATAGAAACCAATGCTTCAGTTGGATCAATGACGATTGAACCACCAGAAGGCAGTTTTACTTCGCGCTGAAATGCTGTTTCTATTTGAGCTTCTATTTGGTAGCGGCTAAAAAGCGGCGTGTCATCTTGATAAAGTTTAATTTTGCTTTCATAGGCGGGCATGACTGCTCTGGCAAAGTTAACAACATCTTCAAATACTTGAGGTGCATCAACCAGTACTTCACCAATGTCTTGTCGTAAATAGTCACGAATGGCGCGAATAATAAGATTGCTTTCTTGGTAGATTAGGAAAGGAGCGGGTCGAGTGCCAGATGCTTCAGTAATAGATTCCCAAAACTGTAGTAAATAATCCAGATCCCATTGCAGGTCTTCAGTCGAACGACCTATGCCTGCTGTCCTGACAATAACTCCCATATTTTTGGGTGTGGTCAGGCCAGACATGGCTTCTTTCAGTTGACTGCGTTCTTCGCCTTCAATGCGACGTGATATGCCGCCAGCTCTTGAATTGTTAGGCATGAGAACCAAATATCTACCGGCGAGGCTAATAAATGTGGTTAAGGCTGCACCTTTATTGCCACGTTCTTCTTTGTCGACTTGAACAATGACTTCCTGGCCTTCGCGAAGGGCTTGTTTTATGTTGACGCGACCTTTACCGGCAGCAGGGTCAAAATATTCTTTTGAGATTTCTTTTAATGGAAGAAAACCATGACGATCAGCACCGAAGTCTACAAAAGCAGCTTCTAAACTAGGTTCAATGCGAGTGATTTTACCTTTATAAATATTCGCTTTCTTTTGTTCTCTTGAGCTAGCTTCAATATCCAAATCGTAAAGTTTTTGTCCATCGACAAGTGCAACTCTTAACTCTTCAGTGTGAGTAGCATTGATAAGCATTCTTTTCATGCATATATTCCAGTTAATGCTGGAAATGCGATAGGGAATAGATCTGTGAAGCTAAAACAAATAAACAGGCAATAGGTTTGGTTTATCAAAACCAAATCCAATACCTATAGATTATGTAAACGATGAATCGTTTTCAGTCGTTATTGTCTGTTACTTCATTCTTAACTGTATCTGGTCTTATATCCTTTGATAATTACTTCAGGAAGCCAATAAACGTTAAGAAAGCCTAGAAAATGTGTTTAAGTAATTTACTTTAAACGACTTATTTTCAAGCTGGAAAATTCTGTTTACCTATGCATTTCAGCGCATTTAGATGTAATTTCTGGCACTTAACCAGAAAACCAATTTTTAGCGTGTTTTAGGTCTGCTTTTTCTTTGAATCATTGTGTGCAAAAACCGAAAACACATTTTTTAAAACTTTCATAAGTAGCCTTTATTCAGCGCTACTTTTTTGTAGTACTATGTATGTATTAATTAAGTATGTATTAACTAAAAGTGCCTCTTTAAGCTAATTCTTCCTGTTTCAATAATCTAAAGGTTAAATGATATATCTTTAAATTGTTGATATTAAATCTGTGAAGCGTTCTTAGTGTGTTAGCAGTTTTATATTAAATAAACGGCTGATCTGGCTTTAATTGCTGATCAAGATAACACTAGGGACAAAAGGATTTAATGTTGCCACTATAGAACGACGCTGAAATATAACAGTAATTCATTATTTCAGCAAATAAATCAAAAGTATGTGCTTTCATTCATTGCAGTAAACGGAAATATATGTCACTGAAAAGATCAAAAGGGCTTAAAAAGAACACACACGCTTTGCAAAAACGTAAACTTAGGCCTGTTAATATTTCGAATGCCCTCTCGAAGCATGCTCAGCCTCAGCCAGTTGAAACGATGCGCCCTCAAGTTCAATACGTGACGATTACTGAAAAAAATCAATATCAACGAATTGATAATTTTCTCCTAGGGTATTTAAAGGGTGTACCAAGGTCTAAAATTTATAGTCTTATTCGTAAAGGTGAACTGAGAATTAATAAAAAACGCTGTAAGGCAGAGACAAAATTAGCGTTAGGTGATTTGGTGAGAATACCGCCTGTTTACGGTATCGAAGCAGTTGGAGTGCCCGCAAAAGTCAGCGACTCCTTGGTGGATTTTCTTGAAAAAGCAATTTTATATGAAGATGATGCTTTGCTGGTTGTGAATAAACCTTCGGGGCTTGCTGTTCATGGTGGTAGCGGCGTTAAGGTTGGGCTTATTGAGGCATTACGTAAAAAATATCCTGACACCCAGTTTCTTGAGTTGGTTCATCGTATCGATAAAGATACCTCGGGTTGCATTTTGGTGGCGAAAAAACGTTCGGCTTTACGCCACTTTCATGCCCAATTTAGAAATAATGAAGTCAGCAAGACTTATCATTTGGCTGTTCATGGTCAATGGCCCTCGAGTAAAAGAAGGGTTGATGCCCCTTTAAAACGAACAGAATTAAAATCGGGAGAGCGTTTTGTTGTCGTCCATCAGGATGGAAAACCTAGCCGAACACTGTTCAAAATCCTGAATGTATCAGAATGGTTTTGTTTGCTTGAAGCGAAACCTATATCTGGGCGTACCCATCAAATAAGAGTGCATGCCGATCATTCGGGTCACCCTATTGTTGGGGATGAAAAATATATTCATCGTAATCCGATTGATGAGCGCGGTATGTCTAAAGTCCGTTTGATGCTGCATGCAAAATCTATTTCAATATGCCTGCCTTCTGGTGATAAAGTCTTTTTTGAGGCACCCTATGATTCGGTATTTTTAGATAATCTGGTGAAAATGAACTTGATAGAGCGTGAAGGTGGTAAGTAATAGATGGCTGATATACAAGTCTGTGTATTTGATTGGGATGGCACATTAGTTGATTCGGAAAAACACATCGTCGATAGTTTGACTTATGCTGCTGAAAAGTTATCGCTGCCTTTACTCAGTTACGAGGTCAAAAAAGACATTATTGGTCTTAGTATGCATAAGGCGCTGGAAACCTTGTATCCGAACTTAACCTCATCAGATATTGAGCAAATGAGGTTATATTATGGGGAGTATTTTTTCAGTGTTCCGCAAAATGACTCAAGCTTATTTAAAAATGTTGTACGGACATTGAAGACACTGAGGGAGCAGGGTTATAAATTAGCGGTTGCAACTGGAAAAAGTAGAAATGGCTTGGATAAAGCGCTTATTAGTACGGGTCTTAAGCCTTTTTTTGATATCGAGCGTTGTGCAGATGAAACTAAATCAAAACCAGATCCACTTATGTTAAGTGAGATTGCAGATTATTATGCTGTTAATCCAGTTAACATGTTGATGGTGGGTGATACTGAATTCGATCTCGGAATGGCACTTGACTATGGCTCGCCTAGTTTGGGGGTAAGTTATGGCGTGCATGAGGTTGAGCGCCTTAATCAGTATAAACCGCTAGGTATTATTGATTGTATTTCAGAGATACATCAGTATCTTGGCTGATATTTATTGACCACGTCAGAATGTATGATTTTTTAAATAATTTAATTAGGAGAGCCTGTTTTGGAAACAGATAAAAATTCAAAAGAATGGAAATTAATAGAAAAAACTGTTTCCCAGCTGGGTGTAGAGCAGAGAAGGGCGCGAAGGTGGGGGATATTTTTCAAACTACTCACTTTTTCATATTTATTTGTGCTTGTATTTTTGATGAAAGGAAATTTCTCGTCAGATGTGAAGCATAGCGCTGATAAGTATACGGCTTTGGTTGATTTAAAGGGTGTTATTGCCGATGGTGAAGAAGCCAGTGCTGATTTTTTAGTGACCGGTTTGCGTGCAGCTTTTGAAGATAAAGGGGTGCAGGCGGTAATTTTGAGAATCAACAGTCCGGGTGGCAGTCCTGTTCAATCGGGTTATGTATATGATGAAATCAAGAGATTGCGAAGTATTCATACAGAGAAACCTCTCTATGCTGTTATTAGTGATATTGGTGCTTCAGGTGCTTATTATATTGCCGCCGCGGCTGATCAAATTTATGCAGATAAAGCTAGCTTGGTTGGATCGATAGGTGTTGTCGCCTCTGGTTTTGGGTTTGTCGATACTTTAGAGAAACTGGGTGTTGAAAGGCGCTTGTACACTTCTGGGGCGCATAAAGGCTTTTTAGATCCATTTAGTGAAGAAAAACCCAAAGAAGTTGATTTTTGGAAAGGTGTTTTGGGTAACACGCATGAGCAATTTATATCCAAGGTGAAAGAGGGTCGAGGTGATCGTTTAAAAATCACTGAAAATACTTTTTCTGGTTTGATTTGGAATGGTGAACAGGCTTTAAAGATGGGGCTTGTTGATGGTTTGGGTAGTGCAGGGTTTGTGGCAAGAGAGATTGTGGGTGCAGAAGAAATTGTTGACTTTACACCGCAGCCTGACCCTTTTGAACGTTTGACTAAAACACTGGGCATTGCAGCGGGTAGTTCGTTGGCGCGTATGTTGAATTCGAATAGTATGACTTTTCAGTAGAAAATTTGCTTCTGAAGGCAAAAAAAGAGGTGGGACAAAGCCCACCTCTTTCTGATAATGAAGTAAAGATTACTTCCTCTCAGCTTCTCTTTTTGCTCTTTCTGCTGCGATAACTTCTTCAGCAACATTTGCTGGACAAGGTGCATAGCGTTCAAATTCCATAGAGAATTGACCGCGACCAGAAGTCATTGTACGCAGGTGACCGATATAACCAAACATTTCTGAAAGAGGCACATCAGCTTTAACACGAACGCCAGTGGCGCCTGCTTCTTGATCTTTAATCATGCCACGACGACGATTCAAGTCACCAATGACATCACCTACGTGATCTTCAGGTGTGAAAACGTCAACTTTCATGATGGGCTCAAGAAGTTGAGGGCCTGCTTTAGGCATAGACTGACGGAATGCGCCTTTTGCTGCGATTTCGAATGCTACGGCAGAGGAGTCAACTGCGTGGAAACCACCATCATAAAGTTCGACTTCAACATCCAGCACAGGGAAGCGCGCTAGAGGGCCTTCTGTCATCATGACACGGAAGCCTTTTTCAATAGCAGGGAAGAATTCTTTTGGTACATTACCGCCGACAACTGAAGACGTAAATGTGAAGCCAGTATTCGACTCGCCAGGTTTGATGCGATAGTCGATTTTACCAAACTGACCAGAACCACCCGATTGCTTCTTATGCGTGTAAGAATCTTCGATTGGTGTAGTGATTGTTTCTCTATATGCTACCTGAGGCTTACCAACCACTAAGTCAACACCATAAGTACGCTTAAGAATGTCTACTTTAATGTCTAGGTGAAGCTCACCCATGCCTTTTAGGATGGTTTCGCCAGAGTCTTCGTCTGTTTCAACGCGGAAAGAGGGGTCTTCTGCAACCATTTTACCGATCGCAATACCCATTTTCTCAGAGCCACCTTTATCTTTTGGTGCAACAGCGATAGAAATAACTGGCTCTGGGAATACCATAGCTTCAAGCGTACATTCGTGTTTAACATCACATAAGGTGTGACCCGTTTGAACGTTCTTCATGCCAACCACAGCAAGAATGTCACCAGCTTGAGCTGCATCGATTTCATTGCGATCATCTGCTTGCATTTCAACCATACGGCCAATACGTTCAGTTTTACCTGTCGCCGAGTTAAGTACAGTATCGCCTTTATTTAACTTACCTGAGTAGATGCGCAAAAAGGTCAGTGCACCGAAGCGGTCATCCATGATCTTGAATGCAAGTGCTCGGAATGGCTCATCGGCAGATACGATTGCCTTTTCACCCGTTGGGTTGCCTTCTTCATCAGTAAGATCTTGTGGGTCAACTTCAGTCGGGCTAGGAAGATAGTCAACAACAGCATCAAGAAGTAATTGCATGCCTTTGTTTTTGAATGCTGAACCACAATAAGTTGGGAAGAAATCAAGTTTACGCGTACCGTCACGGATACAGCGCTTAAGATCTTCAGTAGATGGTTCGGTACCTTCTTCAAGGTAAGCCATCATTACGTCTTCATCTTGCTCAACGGCAGTTTCGATTAATTGCTCGCGATACATTTCAACATCGTCAAGCATGTCTTCCGGGATGTCTTTAATTTCATAGTTTTCTGGCTGGCCAGAATCGTCCCATATAAACGCTTTGCGAGTGATTAAGTCAACGACACCCACAAATTCATCTTCACGGCCAATTGGAAGAACCATGATAAGCGGATTAGCGCCCAGTATGTTTTTAACTTGGTCTGTTACACGTAAGAAGTCTGCACCAATACGGTCAAGCTTGTTTACGAAAATAATACGCGCAACTTCAGAATCATTAGCATAACGCCAGTTAGTTTCTGATTGAGGCTCAACACCGCCTGAACCACAGAAGACACCTACGCCACCATCTAGAACTTTTAAAGAGCGATAAACTTCAACGGTGAAGTCAACGTGTCCTGGTGTGTCAATTACGTTGAATCTGTGATCTTTCCAGAAACAGCTAACGGCTGCTGACTGGATAGTAATGCCACGCTCGGCTTCTTGGTCCATGAAGTCGGTAGTTGATTCGCCATCATGAACTTCACCAAGCTTATGAATTTTACCTGTTAGCTTCAAGATACGTTCTGTTGTTGTTGTCTTTCCGGCATCAACGTGAGCGAAGATACCTATATTTCGATATTTGCTTAAATCTGTCATTACTATACTCAATAAGTCAGGGCGGAAAATTGCGCTGTAGTATACAGGTTTTTTTCAACTTGTATGAAAAAAAAAGTAACTATTTGCCAGAGCAATTAAAAAATTGATCTTTGCCTCATTTTTTCGCCTCATTTTTAAACCAAGGACTTTTGCTTAGCGTGATATAAAGTGCTTCTACTTTTGTCCTTGCCCAGGGAGTTTTTCTTAAAAATTTTAAACTTGATTTAACGCTAGGGTCTTTTTGAAAACATCGTATCGGGATTTGTTTACCCAACTCTTCCCAGCCATAGTGTGCTTCAAGGCGGGTCACTATCATTTCAAGGGTGACACCATGAAGTGGCTCATGAGATTTATCGTGCATATTTGCTCCGTAACTTGCTGTCAGTATAGACCTTAATTATGAGTATTTGATATTAAATAAATGCCGTCAGTTTCGATACGAATAAGTTTTTTCTTATAAAGTGTGCCGATAGCTGTTTTATATGATTTCTTACTTGTGCTTAATTGGTCATAGATATCTTCAGGAAGACTCTTGTCAGATAGCGCTAAATACCCGCCATTTTTTTGAAGAAGCAATAAAACCTTTTCAGCTAACGAATCGATTTTTGCAAAGCCGGGCGCATGGAGTGATAAGTCTATTTTCCCGTCTTCTCTTATTCGCTTGATAAAGCCAGATACTTTTTGGCCTATTTTAAGAGGCTTAACGACATCGCTGTAGAATAAAACGCCCCAGTTTTTATGGTCAATTACCGCGCTATAACCTATATCTGTTTTTTCATCTATATGAAGTGTGACTGCTTGGCCATGAGCGTAACCTTGTGGATCTCGTTCAATGTACTTATTCAGCTTGGTCGAGCCGGCTATTCGGTGTGTTTCGCTGTCGCTATATAGGTAAACCAAGTAGCTACTGCCTTCTTTTAAGGGCTTGTGTTGCTCACTAAAAGGTACCAGTAAATCTTTAGGTAAGCCCCAGTCAAAAAAAGCGCCTATTTTATTGACAGAAATACATTGCAAATAAGCGACTTCGCCAACCTGTGCTTTGGGTGTTTGAGTCGTTGCTATATATCGGTCTTCTGAGTCGAGATAGATAAACACATTCAGGGGATCACCTATCTCACAATCTTCAGGAACATATCGCTTGGGAAGAAGGATTTCTCCTAGCCAACCACCTTGCAGATAAGCGCCATGATTTTCTAGTTTGATGACTTCTAATAAATTCTTTCGGCCAATATTTGCCAATGTTTCACCTATTACAAAGATATTGAAAAGGCGCCAAGTTTATATGTCTTTATGGGTGAACACTACTGTTTATCTCTTGAGTGAAAAGATATTGTTTTAAGTATTTATATAATTATGAAAAGGCAAGTTAGGGCTCATTTTTTTCAGAATTAATCGGCTGAACAAATTTACCTAAATTATTCTGAGTGATAACGGGGGCATTTTTTACAGCAAGACTAATAGTGATGATACTGGCGATCACCACAGAGCTGGGCAGTGAAATGAGGAACCAGGGCCAAAATTGTTTATACCAAGGTTTTGTATCAGTAACTTGACGAGATGTATTCATGTGTTTTTCCAAAAGCCTTATTTATCAATGTTATTGAGGGCTAAAGAAACGAGAACTTTCTTTAACGCTAACCCTGTTATCACCAATATTTGTTATAATCGTAAACTCTATTGATTGAATAGCCACTTCTAGCTCACTTGCTTTTGCTGTAAGGGTGACGGCCATGTTTCCAAGTTTGCCAGGAGCAACACTTTTGTTTCTATCGTAGTTTATCTCGCCATTGATGCCTGATACATCGATTTGATAGGTTTGAGCAGACTTTCCTTTATTCATTAATTTAAAATTATACACATTTTGAATATGTTCAGCATCAATCACTCGGTAGAGAACACCTCTATCTCGTAAAATATCCACAGCTAAAGGGCTACGCATTGCAATAGCAACAATAAATGCCACAAAAAGAATACTCAGTAAACAGGCATAAATGATGATTCTGGGGCGTAAAAGTTTTGTTTTCCCATGATGCATAGCGTGTTCAGTAGTGTAGCGAATTAAACCTTTAGGTTTGTCCACTTTGTCCATAACTTGGTCGCACATATCAATACAGGCAGCGCAGCCAATACATTCATATTGTAGACCTTCGCGAATATCTATGCCTGTAGGGCAGACTTGAACACATAGTGTACAGTCGACACAATCACCAGCAGCATCGGTCATTTTAATTCTTTTCTTGCCTTTGACTCTAGGTTCGCCACGATTGTCATCATATGAAACAATTAAAGTATCCTTATCAAACATAGCACTCTGGAATCGTGCATAAGGGCACATATATAAGCAAACTTGCTCTCTTAAATAACCCGCATTGCCGTAAGTTGCTAAACCATAAAATAATATCCAGAAAGTTTCCCATGGGCCTAGAGCATAATTTCCTGAAAAACTTTTGAGTACTGAGTCACCTAATTCTCGAATCGGAGTGAAGTAGCCTACTAAGGTAAACCCTGTCCATAAAGAGAAGCTTAGCCACACAATCTGTTTTAATCCGCGTTTGCGTATTTTTAGTAAATTCCAAGGTGATTTTTCTAGTTTTTTCTGGGCACCTCTATTGCCCTCAATAAACCGCTCTATCCAGACAAAAGCTTCTGTCCAAGCAGTTTCTGGGCAGGCATAGCCACACCAGAGTCGGCCTGCTAGCGCGGTAAAAAAAAATAAACCCAGCGCAGCCATAATGAGCAGCCATGCTAGGAAGAAAAAGTCTTGTGGCCAAAATGTAAGCCAAAAAATGTGGAACTGACGAGCAGGTAGGTCGAACAGAATAGCCTGATGGTCACCCCAATTAACCCAAGCAAGCCCATAATATAAGCCAAGCAGAAGAAACAGTATGCTTTTGCGGATGGTTTGAAAAACACCCTTTACTTCGCGTGTATGCACCTTCTCATGACTTGCATAAAGGTTGCTATCAGAAGATTTGAAACGATGGGCGATTTTGTTTTCGATATCCATAATGTCTTCTTTACTAATGAAATTTGTTTTCAGTATTTCGAGATAAGGCCTACTTATTCAGGCAGTGAACGCTGTCTCTTTGAAAGAGGTAAAGCGAGAAGAATGACGCTACCTAGGGTGGTGGAAAAGCCAAATAACCAGAACAATAAAAATCCTGCGGTATACATTGCTTGAGCGCTCCAGTTGATAAAAAATGTAGCAAGTTTACCGAGTGAGATTGGGTCGAAAGTGGCGAAAAATATCATACTTGCGATGCCAGAAAACATAAAAGAAACCCATGTCATGACACCGATAGAGCGCCATAAAACTTTGGCTTGTAATTCCTCTTCCGGAACAATTTTCCCTAAACTCGAAATAAGGGTTTTAATCATAAGCTGCTCTTTAGTCGTGTCATTGTGTCGTTTTTTATGAGCATTGCCTAACGCATATGTGAGTTAGGCAATGCTCAGGATTATCTTAAAATCCCCTATAAAGACAGTACATATGCAGATAATACTTTAGCTTCTTGCTCGCTAAATAAATGCTGATGCGCTGGCATTTTTCCTGAACGTCCATCTTTAAGGGTGGTTTCAATATCTTTTAATAAGCCGCCATATAACCAAATATTATCCGTTAGGTTAGGTGCACCTAGCATCTGATTTCCTTTTCCGTCAGCGCCATGACATGCTGCGCATTGGATGTCAAATATGGCTTTGCCATCATTAACTTTACCTTGGTCGGTTGCTTTATTACTTAAGCTAAGAACGTACTGAGCAACAGCAGAACGTTGATCGTCAGGTAATATAGCGCCGTAAGCTGGCATCATCCCTTGACGGCCAAACAAAATTGAATGCTGTACATTCTCAATTGCATCCCCATATAGCCAATCGCTATCAGTAAGATTAGGGAAGCCTTTCGAGCCCTGTCCGTCTGAACCGTGACACATCGCACAATTGTTGGCAAATAAGCGAGAAGCGGTATTCATCGCGTCATCATTCGCCTGAAGATCTTTTGTATTCATTCCTTCAAATTGCTTGAAGTAATCAGCTCGGTCTGTCCGGTTTTGATCCATTTGAGTTTCTAGCTGATTAAGTTGTGTCCAGCCTAATGAACCTTCGTAATTTCCCAAGGCTGGGTAAAGGTACATATAAATCACAGCAAAAATACTGGTTATCACAAACAGATTAAACCACCATTTTGGTAGTGGGTGATTAAGCTCTGTAATGCCGTCCCATTCATGGCCTGTTGATTCAACTTGTGAACCATTGGTACCTTTTTTGGACGATGTAGCAAATAGAAGCCACATAACGCCTATCAAGTTTCCAAAAACCAGTACAATGATGTAGATACTCCATCCTGTGGTCATAGTGATGCCTCTCTTTTATCTTTAGTCACTCTTGATTCAGTATTAGGTGCGCTATCGGTATTGCTCATAGCACCATCTTCAAGAGGTAAATGCGCCATTCGGTCAAAACTTTCTTTGCGTTTGCCACTCCAGCTCCATATACAGATACCTATGAATAGAAACAGTAACGCGCCAGTCATTATGCCGCTCATTGTTTGTTGAAATTCACTCATCAGGCCTACCTCCCGTTATTTGCTGTGCCCAGCATTTGAAGATAGTCAATCACCGCATCCATCTCAGTTACATTGCTGAGCGTGCCAGGGGCGTCTTCAATCTCTTGGTCAGAATAGGGGTGGCCTAAGAAGCGAAGCGCTTTCATTTTGTTTTGGATAGTGGATGCATCAACTATATTTTCAGCCAACCAAGGAAAGCCAGGCATATTAGATTCCGGAACTAAATCACGTGGATTAATTAAGTGAATGCGGTGCCATTCGTCTGAATAACGAGCTCCAACACGAGCCAAGTCTGGCCCTGTTCGTTTTGAGCCCCATTGGAACGGGCGATCATAAACAGACTCACCAGCTACCGATGGCGGGCCATAACGTAATACTTCATCTGCAAATGGTCTCACCATTTGAGAGTGGCAGTTATAACAGCCTTCACGGATATATATGTCGCGCCCTGTTAACTGTTTCGCTGTATACGGCTTGATGCCAGGTGCTGGTTCTGTGGTTTGACTTTGGAACATTAGTGGCACGATCTCGGTTAAACCCGCAACACTAATAACCAGTGCAATTAGTACGCCTAAAATAGCGGTGTTCTTTTCTATAATTTGGTGACTCATTTCGCGGCCTCCACTTTAGCTTCAGTTTTTTCTAGCTCACTTGACGTGAGCGTTTTGATCACGTTATAAGCCATGATTAACATGCCAACCAAGAACATTAATCCACCAAACATACGAATGACATAATAGGGATAACTTGCTTTGATGCTTTCAATAAAGGTGTAGGTGAGTGTGCCATCGTCACCCATATCTCTCCACATCAAACCTTGCATAACACCGGCAATCCACATAGAAGCGATATAAAGAACCACACCAATTGTTGCGATCCAGAAGTGCGTATTAATTAACGAGTCGCTATGCATTTTTTTCTTGTTGAATAGTTCAGGAATTAACATGTAAACAGAGCCGATAGTGATAAATGCAACCCAGCCTAAGGCACCGCTATGTACGTGGCCAATAGTCCAGTCTGTATAATGAGACAGTGCATTGACCGTCTTGATTGACATCATTGGTCCTTCGAAAGTGGACATGCCATAAAAAGACAATGAAACAACTAAGAATTTCAAAACAGGATCTGAGCGCAATTTATGCCAAGCGCCAGATAAGGTCATAATACCGTTGATCATGCCACCCCAAGAAGGGGCTAATAAGACAAGAGAAAATACCATGCCAATAGATTGAGCCCAATCAGGAAGTGCTGTGTACTGTAGATGGTGAGGTCCAGCCCACATGTAAATTGAGATTAATGCCCAAAAGTGAACGACAGAAAGTCTGTAAGAATAAACCGGCCTTTCAGCACGCTTCGGAATGAAGTAGTACATCATTCCGAGGAAAGCAGCCGTTAAGAAAAAGCCTACAGCATTATGGCCATACCACCATTGGGTCATGGCATCTGTTGCGCCAGAGAAAATAGGGTAGGAGTGGGTCCAGCTTGTTGGTATTTGTAGATTATTGATAATGTGAAGTACGGCGACAGCAATAATGAAAGCAGCATAAAACCAGTTAGCAACATAGATATGCGATACCTGACGCTTCACTAAGGTGCCAAAGAAGACTACACCGTAACAGACCCAAATTATCGTAATTAATATGTCTATGGGCCAAATCAATTCAGCATACTCTTTACCTTGAGTAAGGCCTAAAGGAAGTGTGATAGCTGCCAATACAATCACTAATTGCCAACCCCAAAAGGTAAATGACGCTAATTTTGGTGCGAACAGGGTTGTGTGACAGGTTCTCTGGACAATGTAGTAAGACGTGGCAAATAATGCGCAGCCACCAAATGCAAAAATAACCGCATTGGTGTGAAGAGGCCTTAATCGACTAAATGTTAAGTAGGGGATGTCAAAGTTCAATACTGGCCACGCAAGTTGTGCAGCAATAATGACACCCACGAGCATGCCAACAATACCCCATACAATCGTCATGATTGTAAATTGTCGAACTACCCCGTACTGATAGTTTTGTGCGTGAAGTGGCGGATGATTCATAAGTTCAAAATTCCTTGTTATTGGTAAAGACTTATTTTGTAGCACCATAATTCTCTGGTGGGAGGAGGGCATCTTCCTTGATATATATCAAGTAGTGGGTAGTCATTTTGCGAGTTGATTGGGGTAATTGACTTAAGTCAATTGTGAGTGGTTTTATACCTCTTTGAGGGTATTTGTTTTTTTCGGGCTTGATCTGGCTCAATTCACCTTTTTAAACATATCACTAATATGAGCCCCATATTCAATAACGTCCTCAGGGGGGCATAGATGTTTTATACAAAAGAAGCTTTTAAAAAATCAATACTTGCTATGTCAGTGGCTGGTTCTCTGTTGGCTGCTCAGTCAGCATTAGCTTATGAAAGTGGTGATTTTATTATTCGTGCAGGGGCAGCACTGGTTGATCCGAACGAAAATAGTTCAGAAATTAATATCACGGGTGTGGGAAATGCCGCAGGAACAGAAGTAGGTGTGGATTCTGATGTTCAGCTGGGTCTTTCATTTTCGTACATGCTTGATCAGGATTTTGGCATCGAGTTATTAGCGGCTACACCTTTTGGTCATAATATTTATGGTAAAGGTGTACTGGCAGGCGTTGGTGGCTTAGGTAAAACAAAGCAATTGCCACCAACACTTAACTTTAACTACTACCCAAACGATGCTAATGCTAAATTTCAGCCATATTTCGGTTTAGGGTTAAATTACACAACTTTTTTTGATACAAGTGCTAGCAGCACTCTAGATTCGGATGCAACCATTCAGGCTCTTGCTACCTTAGCGGGTGCCGCTCCAGGAACTGTTGCTGCGCTGACAGGTGTTACAGGTACAGATATTGAGCTGGATGATTCATTTGGTTTGGCAATCCAAATTGGCTTTGATTATCAAATTACAGATACTATTGGTGTTAACGTAGCTTACTGGAGAGCAGATATCGACACAGAAGCGACCATAACAACTGTCACAGATGCGGGGCCAATAGAGGCTACGGTAGATGTTGATATTGACCCTTCAGTTTATATGCTGGGTCTATCCTATAAGTTTTAAACTGAGCGTATAATCTTTATTCTTTTTAAGCCGCTAATCCTTAGAGTAGCGGCTTTTTTATTGGTTGTTCAGCCATGCTTGCTTTTGTTGTTACCACTCTTTAAGCTTGGCGCAAAAAGCAACCTTGTGAATACCTCAATAACATGTATTTAGACTACTTTGGTCTTAAAGAAATCCCTTTTTCAATCGCGCCTGATCCTCGTTATTTATATATGAGTGAGCGCCACCGCGAGGCCTTGGCACACCTGCTATATGGCGTTTCTGGTCAGGGCGGTTTTGTGGTGCTCACCGGTGAAGTAGGTACAGGCAAAACGACCATATGCCGTTGTTTTCTGAATCAAGTTCCCAAGAATACCGATGTTGCTTTTATTATTAATCCGAAGCTGTCTGCCCGGGAGTTAATGGCAACAATTTGTGATGAGCTGTCTATAAGCTACCCAGAGTCTGCCTCTATCAAAGTCTTAAATGATTTAATCAATCATTACCTGCTTGCAGTGCATGCCGATAACCGGCATACCGTATTGATTATCGATGAGGCGCAGAATCTACGCGTTGATGTCTTAGAGCAACTAAGGTTGCTCACCAATCTTGAAACCTCTGAAAAAAAATTACTTCAGATTATTCTTCTTGGTCAACCAGAATTACGAGAGTTATTGGCACAGAATGAACTGCGTCAATTGGCTCAACGAGTAACAGCTCGCTATCATCTTCATGCACTAAGCAAAATGGAAGTTGGGGCCTATGTCCAGTGTCGACTTGCTGTTGCGGGCAGAAAAGGGCGTGTATTCACCCAACAGGCGATCAAACGTTTATACCAATTAAGCGATGGCATACCAAGACTAATCAACTTGATTTGTGATCGGGCCTTGTTGGGCGCTTATGCAAGTCAATCTGAAATGGTTGAAGCGCATCATGTGAAACATGCTTTTGATGAGATCAAAGGCGAAAGAGTTCGCAAGCCTTTATGGCAAAATAAATTGTTTCGTATTTCTTCAGTATCGGTCGGCGTGTTTTGTATATTTGTTTTAGCGATATTCGTTGTTAATAGTATTAATCAGCAATTTCGATATCCTGACTCACAAGCTGCGGTTCACTCTACAGAGCTGGTGCAGGCTCAAAAAATGATCGATATGAAGGAGCAAGGAAGTAAGGAAAGCTTGTTTACGGATAGTGGTAATCAAGTTTTGATTAAAGGTGAAGTGGGCTTAAATCAGCAGGAGCCTGACGTGAGTGCTCGCTCTGTATCGTCTGTAAATTTTGCTTCAATCAATGAACCTGATCTAAAACCTCAATCTAAGCGAGGTGCACCTTATCTCGACCAAATTACAGGCCTTATTCCGACACTGGATGATAAATTTCTAGCGTATCAAGCGATGTTGAAGCGTTGGGGTATTGAATATCAAAGAGAGCCACTCATTTTGGCCTGTAAGTTTGCAGAAATGTATGGCTTGCGATGCCTGCATACTAGTGGGAATTGGCGAAGTCTCTTAAAACTTGATAGTCCCGCTATCTTGACTTTAACAAACGAGTTAGGGCAAGCCTTGTACTTTGCACTCTTGGCAATCGAAGGGCAGGATGCTTTGGTCAGCCATCAGGGGGATGTCTATTGGGTTGGTATGGATGAGCTGGATCGATACTGGCTGGGTGGTTATGCGGTGCTTTGGAAACTACCTCCTTACAAGTCAAAAGTAGTGATGCCCGACCAGGAATCTGAAGGTGAATGGCTTCAGTCAAGCTTGTCCCGCTTGGGTCGTTCTTACAATTTTAGTAATGAGCCTCTCGATAAAAAAATTCAACGTTTTCAGCAATCGACTGGTCTCGTGCCTGATGGTATTCCGGGTACGATGACCTTAATTCATATAAATAAGCGGCTTTGCTTGGATTGCCCTAGATTGTTGGGGGGCATGTGAATGTCCTATATTCTTGATGCGCTTAAGCGCTCTGAACAAGATCGACATCAGGGTGAATTAACTCACGCCACAATAGATACCATCATGATGCCGAAAAAGCCGGTTCGGCATCATTGGTGGCCCTATGTTTTAATTGTTGTCTTATGCGTAAATATTTTTGTGTTCCTGTATTTTCAATTTCCCATGAATACTACAGAATCTGAAAATAAAGCGATGGCTGCATCAAACGAAGCGCAAACACACACCCAGGTTAGCCTGGAAAGTAAACTTGAAATGAATGCCTACCAAAGCGCTCCTCAGCATACTACAGAGAAGCCACTTCCTGCGCACCTCATGCAAACACCAAAACTGGTAAAGCGCTATGATGTTAGCCAGCTTGCTAAGTCAACTAAAGCGCAAGAAGCAGGGGGTGTCACGCTGAATAGTGACGGCTATGAAGTTATTAGGCCGAAGAATTATTCTGAGAATAGCCGCCCTGCAAAAATGCCTAAAACGCATAAAGCTCCTAAATTAAAGATACCAGTTAATCATATTCCAGAACAACCAAAGGCTCGCCAAGATAGGGGAGTGACGACACTAACTTCTAAAAATATTGAAAGACAAACTGTTAAGCAAGGTAATGAAATCAACTTTGATGCCGTTTCTCATATCAATGATATAGAGTTATCCTTTCAAAAACAGATTCCCGATATTCGCTTTAATAGCCATATCTATTCGCTGAACCCCTCAGACAGAAGAGTCATGATAAATGATCTATATTTACGAGAAGGACAGGATTTCTCAGGTGTGATGATTGAAACGATCGGGGAGTTTTATGTGATTCTTTCTAAGCAATCACAGCGTTTTAAAATACCTGTGCTTCGTGATTGGTATAGTCCTTAAAGGGGTTGAAGTTCAACGGTGCGATTATGCGGTGCACTACATAATCGTACATATGTGGAGTTCTTGAATATGCGGAGTTGGCAGATAATTCGAACTTAAATAGTCGCCACCCCTTCTGGTTGAGGAAGCAAAAAAACATCTAGAAATGATTCCAATCAAGTTTAAATAAAATTGGGAAAGAGTAGCCTTCAAGTGCCAACTCTTAAGTTATTCGCATTATTTGCCAGTAAGAATGCGCTAAAGACTACTGTTAACATGGCCCAATCATCTTGATTTCGATTACTTCTATAGCGTTGGCTAAGGAGTTAAAGCGATACTGTTTCGAGTAACGAAAAATCGCTAGCAGTAAGAGCAAAGCGATCATTATTCACCGGGGTAAAAATAGTAAACTTCAAACCTAAAGCGAATGTTTTTGATGTATTTTTTTATGCGTCAAAAGCTTCTAAAGCGGCCTTTTTTGATATTAAGTTTTTGCCATCAAAAATTATTGAAAAGAGCACAAAGCGCTTCCTTTTAGTGCGGTTATCTTTTCCTCATATACGACTAAAGCGATCTTTTATAGATATCTCAATAATTCAAAGTAAGTTTAAATTAACGATACTTTTTCTTGTCAACTGTTCGGAATAAAAAATTTACATAATTGATGCTCAAGTTTCGGAGTTCAAAACTTACAATAAATATGCCGTAACCTAT
>TARA_R110002073_G_scaffold84612_2_pt1 | contig 47851 bp, 44 predicted proteins | sample TARA_R110002073 | Tara Oceans TARA_R110002073 (sample SAMEA4397174) | marine metagenome | biome: Polar Biome; feature: [DCM] deep chlorophyll maximum layer (ENVO:01000326); material: water (ENVO:00002006), including particulate matter (ENVO:01000060) such as... | depth 40 m
CCAAACGGCTTGCAAGCCGCATCACGCGAGCGTTTAAGGTTTTCTCGGAAATGAGATATAAGTCATTTGTCGTTGAACTCCGGATATTCCGAAACAAATCAGCTCTCGCTATCGACAGCCTCCTTCGAAAAACACCCCGATACCTCTACACCCCAACTGACCATGACCAGCCAAGAAAAGGCAGGGCAGCCCCACCCACACCCCCGCCGTTTAATTACCCCGAACCACCCCAACTGAACACCTAGTCAGACATTCCACAGGAAATATCCCACCCTTACAGGTAGAATGCGCGCCAATCCCATACCTGATTCCCATATCTGTAGGAGCCTTACCATGGCACGAAAGAATGCTTTTTATGCCCAATCGGGCGGTGTAACCGCGGTCATTAATGCCTCAGCGGCAGGCGTCATTGAGGCGGCACGCGAAAACAAAAAGCATATCGGTAAGGTTTATGCGGGCCGCAACGGCATTATCGGTGCGTTGCTCGAAGAGCTGATCGACACCAGCAAAGAGAGCAAAGCCACGGTCGCGGCGCTGAAGCACACGCCCGGCGGCGCATTCGGCTCGTGCCGCTTTAAGCTGAAAGATCTGGATTCGTCACGCCGTGAATACGAGCGTCTGATCGAAGTCTTTAAAGCCCACGACATTGGCTACTTCTTCTATAACGGTGGCGGCGACTCGGCGGATACCTGCTTAAAGGTCTCGCAGCTGTCTGAGAAAATGGGCTACCCGATTCAGGCGATTCACGTGCCGAAGACCGTGGATAACGACCTGCCGATTACGGACGTGTCGCCTGGTTTTGGCTCTGTCGCTAAGTACACGGCTATCTGCGCGAAAGAAGCCGGCCTTGATGTGGCCTCCATGTGCGCTACATCGACCAAGGTGTTCGTGATGGAAGTGATGGGCCGCCACGCGGGCTGGATTGCTGCAGCGGCAGGACTGGCTCAGGAGCAAGCGGGCGATCCGCCGCACATTATCTTGTTCCCAGAAATCGCCTTTAATCGCGAGAAGTTCCTGAAGAAGGTTCAGCAAACCGTTAAGAAAAACGGTTATTGCGTGGTGGTGGTATCAGAAGGCGCGCGTGATAAGGATGGCGTTTTTCTGGCGGACGCGGGCAGTGTTGATGCCTTCGGCCACAAGCAACTGGGCGGCGTCGCACCAGTACTCGCACAGATGGTGAAGGGCGAGCTGGGTTATAAGTATCACTGGGCGGTGGCGGATTATCTGCAACGCTCGGCGCGCCATATTGCTTCGGCGGTGGATGTTGCGCAGGCTTACGCGGTGGGTCGTGCGGCAGTGGAAATGGCGGTTGCTGGCAAGAACGCGGTAATGCCTGCGATTATTCGCGGCAAGGGTAAGAAGTACAGCTGGACCATCGAAGAAGCGCCGCTGTCTAAAGTCGCGAATGTTGAAAAGAAAATGCCGCGTAGCTTTATTAGCAGCGACGGCTTTAGCATCACCCAAGCGGGCCGCGACTATTTAGCGCCATTGATTGAAGGCGAAGACTACCCTCCTTATAAGAACGGCATCCCGCAGTACGCGCGCCCTAAACTCGAAGCCGTACCGAAGAAACTCAAGGGTAAATTCGTACTGTAGGCACGCAGTGGAAATGGCGCGGACGCTCACGTCCCGCCATCTTCTAGGTAAGTGATACACAAGCGACAAAAACGGGTGTAGCCTCAACGGGCCGCACCCTTTTTTTGCCTGCTCGTTTCGGTTCTGATGAGTCAGCAAGGAAGGCACCTGCGACACATAGCCTTACTTTCAGACACTCGGAAGGTAAGCGCTCCGAATGAGATGACACGGAGGATACTCAGATATGAAAAAATCACTTATTCAGCGACTACGCACCTTAGCTGGCCTTTCTTTGGCGCTGTCCGCAACACTATTGGCTAGCCAGAGCTTCGCTGCCGGCACGATTTCGGTCGATGAGCTGGCCACTCAAGTTAAGGCGGGCAAGGCACCAATCATTATCGACGTTCGCTCGGAAGACGAATTTCTGGCCGGACACCTACCGAACGCTCGCCTGATTCCGCATACGCAAATTGGCGATTATGTTGAAGGCCTCAGCGCACAAAAAGACGAAACCATCGTGCTCTACTGCCAATCTGGCACGCGTGCCGATACTGCTGCGGGTGTACTGGAAAAAGCGGGCTTCAAGAAAGTCACCATCTTAGATGGCAACTATAAAGCGTGGACCGCCGCAGGCAACAAAGTCGTTAAATGAGGCAGTCGATAATACGGCCATCACATCAAGGCAGGTATATGAAGGCCGTTGAAGCAACATGGCATTAACTCCCTCGACCATGCTACCGCTGGGAACGCCGTTACCGGCGTTCTCACTGGTGGACTGCTTCGGTGAAACCCGCAACAGCGGCGACTACCTCAAAGGCCATGGCAAAGAGAAGTGCACGCCGTTACTGGTCGCGTTTATCTGCAACCACTGCCCCTATGTGAAACATCTCGCCGATCATTTTTCACAGTTCGCCCGCCATTACAGCAAGTTTGGCCTGCAGGTAATCGCCATCAACAGCAATGATTACCGCGCCCATCCCGCTGACAGCCCCGAGAAGATGCGCGATGAAGTCGCGCTACGCGACTACACCTTCCCGTATTTGGTCGACGACACGCAGTTTGTGGCGCGCGCCTTTGAGGCCGTCTGCACCCCAGATTTCTTTCTGTTCGATCGCCAAGGCAAGCTCGCGTATCGCGGCCAGTACGACGACAGCCGCCCCGGCAACAACATTCCCGTTAGCGGCCGAGACATGCGTGCCGCCTGCGATGCGGTGCTGGCCAACACTGATCCCGCTCCACAACAGAGCGCCTCCATTGGCTGCAACATCAAGTGGCGCGCCGACTGACACTCGTCTGAAAACCGCTTAGGCTCAGCAAATTCGCCCCTAAAGCCCTACCCGACGCATCACGCCACTGGCGAGTCATGGTTGGCAGTGGCAGGCACACGCTGCCGTTGCTATAATCCGCGCCCCTGTATTCATCCCACATTCTGACAAGCTCCGGCGAAGGACACATTCATGGATTTTGACAAGGTACCTGCGGGCAAGTCCCTGCCAGACGACATCTACGTAGTCATCGAAATTCCGGCGAACAGCACGCCTATCAAATACGAGATCGACAAAGACAGCAGCGCTGTGTTCGTTGACCGCTTTATGGCCACGCCGATGTTTTACCCAGCCAACTATGGCTACATCCCGCACACTCTGTCTGAAGACGGCGATGCGCTCGACGTTTTGGTTGTGACACCTTACCCAGTGGTTCCTGGCTCTGTAATCCGTGCGCGCCCAGTTGGCATTCTCAACATGAGCGACGAAGCCGGTAAAGATGCGAAGCTGGTTGCGGTTCCGCACACTAAACTGTCAAAACTGTATGACGACGTAAAAGAAGCCTCTGACCTGCCAGCATTGTTGCTCAAGCAGATCGCACACTTCTTCGAGAACTACAAAGATCTAGAAGAAGGCAAGTGGGTTAAAGTTGACGGCTGGGATAACGCCGAAGCAGCGCGCGCAGAAATCATGAAATCTGCTGCTGCATACGACGCCGCCAAATAAACAGCGCTTCGTAAAGACTCGCAGAGCAAGACAGTCTGCACAAAAAAGGCCGGTTTAATAACCGGCCTTTTTTGTGGGCGTCTTTTCTAGGCGCTTCGATCAGAATCTTGGTTTAAAAAATAAACCTATTTGTCGCCGACAATATTAATCACCACTTTACCGCGCGAACGACCCGTACGACTCCGGGCGTAGGCTTGTTCGCTTTCCGACAACGGGAACTGGCTATCAATAATGGGCTTTAGCTTGCCGCTTTCGACCAGCGCCGCCAATTCTTCAAGGTCACTTCGATAGGACTCCACCACAACCGTGGCAGCATTCTTGCCGAGCAATCTATACAGCGGCGTACCCAGCATGGACTTACCGTCGCCGCCGGTAGAAATAAAGTAGCCGTGTTTTGCCATAAGATTCGAACAGGTCATCGGTGTCTCGTAGGATGTAACATCAAAAACCAGATCGAACCGGCCAGCTTGCTGACGGTAATCTCCCCCGGTGTAATCAATAACCTCGTCAGCACCTAGCGACAAAACAAACGCGCTATTTCGACCACTGCAAACACCCGTCACGTGAGCGCCCATTGCTTTGGCGACTTGCACCGCAAAACAGCCAACACCACCCGACGCACCAATAATCAGAACAGTACTGCCAGCCTTCGCTTTGCCTTTGCGCAACCCCTGCAAGGCAGTGAGGGCGGCAAGCGGCATGGCCGCGGCTTCAGAAAATGACAGGCTTGCAGGTTTCTTCGCAATGCGGCGCTGATCGATACGCGTCTGCTCTGCCAAGGATGCCGTTCGTAGGCGCATATCCATGCCGTAAACGGCATCACCAATGGCAAAATCGGTAACGTTACGTCCTTTGGCAATAACGGTACCGGCTAAGTCATCACCGAAAATCGGCGATACTTTTTCAATCATCATCGGTGTTGCCAACACAGCTAGGTGATAATTTAATTTCCAGTCTTTAGGGTTTACCGAAGCGGCATGCACTTTCACTAGGACATCGTTGGGCGCGAGTCGCGTCGACGCCTTAGTCTCTTTTACGACAAGTTTCGCCGACAAACCCCAGCCAGATGTCATCACCGCTTTCATTTATTCACTCCAATTAGAGCTGGCCCAATTATCATTGGCTCCAACCATACAACATTATTTTCTCAGGCAGTGCGCTTGTTATGAAAGAACCGTTCACGCAGGCGAGATAGAGTATCGAACAGACACGTGGGGCAATACAGCGCTATCTAAGCCAGAACATGCGAAGCGTGTTTACGCGCGCATACCTAAGAGCTGAATGTAATCTATATTATGCCGGAGCCTGTCTTGCTGCCGAAAGGTATTGATTTAGATGGTGTGCGGATCACTCGCTGGGCAGTAGAAACCGGCCAGCGAACGATCGGCATTTCGGTACGGGAGACGTCAGCGCTGGCGTTGCGCCAGCAGCCCACTTAAAAGTAGTAGCCGACACCCAACTTAATCACCGGAAAAAAACCAAAACCTTCTAGGTCTTCTTCCATTTCTCGCTCTTCAATTGCCACATCTTCAGCCGTCACCGCGCCGTTGAAGCTCGGAACATACAACGACACATCTGCATCGCCGTTGTCTAGCACACCTACCTCGAGATGCGCGACTAAGCCTTTATTGTCTCGACCAAACAGCCAGCCAATACCAACATAAGGCGCGGTGCTTGAGAAATCCGCATCAGCGCTCACGCCAATCGCAGGCTTACCGTTCACGAGGACGACACCCTTCGCATCACCGCTGGCCATATTTTGGTTGTCGTATAACCCGCCGGTAAAATGAAAAGCACCCGCAAACGGGTGTAAATCGACCAACACGCCACGATTATCCAGCGCTAACGCAATATCGAAATCATTACCGTCAATCTCTAAGTCCGTGTCGTAGTCGAAGGAATTAAACTGACCACGCACACGCATCAAACCAAAATCAACACCGGCTTCAGCACCATAACCCAGCAACGCTCCAGCATGTGCCTCGACAAAAACATCGGCAGCGTGAGCTGACGCGCTTATGGCAAAACAACACGCAATCACTAACCGTTTCATCACGTTTCTCCTAAATCAAAATTTATCTCAGTAAGAGAGTTATCTATTCACTAAATATTTAACCTTGTGTCAGCAGCTGACGTAAATCGAGCAACGCCGCATTCGCTCGGGAAATATAATTTGCCATGACAAGAGAGTGATTCGCCAACACGCCGAAGCCCGATCCATTCAAAATCATCGGGCTCCAAATCGTTTCTTGGGTCGCTTCAAGTTCGCGAATCACTTGGCTAAAGCTCACCTGTGCGTTTTTCTTTTTCAAGACGTCGGCAAAATCAACTTCGGCGGCTTTCAACAAATGAATCAATGCCCAACAGGCGCCCCGTGACTCGTAAAACACATCGTCCACATCCATCCAAGGGGTCTTTACCTGTGACGACTCCTGCATATCCTCTGGCGCATTGAGGTCAAGCTGGTCGCGGCCAACGCTTTGGCTCAAGTTCAACGACAAACTCCCTAGCCGCTTCTGCACATCGCCGATCCAGTAATTCAAATTGTCCGCGCGCGCATAAAAAGTCGCAGAGCCGTCATTGGCTTGAAGGCGAGACAAATACGAACGCAACGCCTTGGTGCCGCGCCGGTATTCCGACTCGGTAGCCGGCATGGCCCAGCTGGCATTATCAAAGTTCAACTGCGGCTCGGCGCGCATCAGGTCCTGATCTTCTTGGCTCTGCGATTGCGAACGGCTCATATCTCTGCGCATCACGCGCACCATATCGCGCACCTGCACCAACACGCCGTATTCCCAATTAGGCATATTGTCGAGCCATAGACGGTGCGGCAGCAGGTCATTACTCAGGTAGCCACCGGGCTTATCGAGCAACGTTTCCGCCACCTGAATCAACGCATTCGTCGTCGTTTCACCCACCACAGGTCGTTCACTGACCATCGTGACAGAGTGAATCTCTGGCTCACTACTCCAGTACCAGCCGAGCCCAAAATCAACTAATAGCAGCAGCAATAACAACGCCATCAGATAGCGCCACAATTTTGACGTGGCCGGGTCGAGCAGCCGATCGCCCATTTTCTCTGTCATGTCATCCGGTAACTTCATCGATATCCCTACTCGTTTTAACACCCTATTACGATCCTCGCACTATAGCAGGAACCGTCGAATACGGCAGAAAACCTAAGGGAATATGAGCGAGGCTCCGCCAGCTAACGACGACCATTCGTCCGGCGAATTCACCCAACAGGCAGCACACGGGTACAGGTTCCGCAGAAAAGGCCGCAGCGCAGGGAAAGTCCGATAAACTAGGCCGATTTACAGCGAAACTTATTCACTCTCTGCGGCTCTAAATCGCCTCGGACAATGAGGATAGCAATGAACATAGATATGTATTCAAGCGGCACGCCCAGCATCAAGCCCAAAACGTCCCGCTCGCCAACGTCGCTAAGCCTCCTGCTTGCTGCCGTACTGACTGTGCTGCTCTCGTCGTTCACTACTATCGCGCAGGCCCTGCCGGGCATAACCCCTATTGAAGATGACATTCCTTCAGCAGAACAAGCCATTCAAGTCGGCGCGCTGGAGATGCTTGAAGCTCAGGCCATCGATGTCTCATTCACGCTCTATCCTGGTGTCTATCTGTACCGCCATCGCCTGGGCTTTCGCCTGACCGACACCAACGGCAATCTGCTCAGCGATTTCGCCGACATGGAACTGCCACACGGCAAGCCAAAATTCGATGAAATATTTGGTGACGTAGAAGTGTTTTACGACTTCGCCGACATCACGCTCCCGTTGTCGGCCATACCACTGGTCGACGCGGTGCTCGAAGTAAAATATCAAGGCTGTCTTGAAGATGTGCTGTGCTATCCGCCACGCACGGCAAAACTGCCTATTCAGTTCGTGCCGTCTTCTACCAGCACAACGTCAATCACGCCGCAGTTAGCGGCCACGTCGACGACCACCAAAAATAAACAAGGCTTTATCGACACGCTCGCATCCGATGATGCCAACGCCTTCAGCCGCTGGATGAGTGGCCACGGCATCGGCATGGTTGTCATTCTGTTTTTCAGCGGCGGCTTACTACTTGCATTTACGCCGTGCGTGTTTCCGATGATCCCCATCCTGTCAGGCATTATTGCCGGTGCCGACAATCCCTCGGCACGACGCGGCTTTACCCTCAGTGTCGCCTATGTGCTTGGCGTGGCGGTGCCCTACACCATCGCAGGGTTGCTGGTGGCGGTTTTTGGCGCCGGACTCAATCTGCAGTTTTTATTACAACAACCCGCTGCCATTATTTTTTCGGCATTGGTTTTTGCCTTGCTCTCGCTGGCCATGTTCGGCCTGTACGAATTACAGCTGCCTGAATTTATCCGTAGCCGATTAAATAATGTCGGCCAACAACAGCACGGTGGCTCAACGTGGAGCGCCGCGCTCATGGGGGCGATCTCCGGCCTAGTGGTATCGCCTTGCGTTACCCCTATTCTCGCTGGCGCGCTCATTTATGTTGCCAGCAGTGGCGACGCACTAACCGGCGCGCTGTCGTTATTTTCACTCGCCATCGGCATGGGCGTACCGCTCATTATCATGGGCACTGGCGGCGGCCATCTACTGCCTAAAGCCGGGGCGTGGATGGACGACATCAAGCGCTTCTTTGGCGTGATGATGCTTGCTATCGCGGTGTGGTTATTGGCGCGCATCGTGCCGGCGAGCATGGCGATGGGACTGTACGGCGTACTGGCCGCTGGCTACGGCATTTATCTCGGCGCACTGGAACCGACGCCCGAAGGTGGCTCCAGAATGAAACGCACTATCGCGCTAATGCTTGCACTTTACGGTGCGCTCTTGGTGGTCGGCGCCGCAGCCGGCGGCAAAGATCCGTTGCAACCGCTGGTATCGTCACACCATCAATCAACGAGCAGCACAGCCATTGCACCTGCAACCGACTCATCTGCCGTCACCATCGGTAGCTGGCAAAAACTCCACGGCAGCGACAACCTCGCCGCCGCGCTCGCGCAAGCAGCAGCCCAAGGCCGCCCTGTGTTGGTTGATTTTTATGCCGACTGGTGTGCGTCCTGCAAAGTGCTCGAAGAAGAAACGCTCAATCACCCCGACGTTCTTGAGGCGCTATCGGGTTACACATTGATTCAGGCGGATATCACCGAAATTAACAACGACAGCCAGAAGATCATGGAGAAGTACAACATCTTTGGCCTGCCCTGCCTGGTCTTTTTTGCCCCAAACGGCACCGAAATTGACGGAACACGGATATTGGGCGAGATGGGGCCAGAGAAATTCATCACTCATCTGGCCAATTTCTAAACAATCGGCCAGTCCTAGCGGACATTCAATGGGACGATGATATCAACTCGGCAGCGATCTTCTACGAACATGCAGGCATTTGTAACTATTGTTAACTCAACACTTTTATCCCCCCTAAATCTCCCCTAGACTACTGAAAAAATCGACCCGTGGTGATTAGCCTGCAGTTCACTGCTATTTCGCCGTAGTTTAGGGAAGTTTGCCCGAAAAGGTTTGCTCGGGAAGGTTACTGGAGGGGGATAAGAAGTGGCTTCTATACTTGTTCTGCATGGCCCAAATCTAAATCTGCTCGGCACGCGCGAGCCAGAGACCTATGGCGCCACCACACTCGATGACATCAACAGCGCATTACACGCTCAGGCTCAAGAAGGTGGCCACCACCTGCTTGCGCTTCAGTCCAACGCCGAATACGAATTAATTGAACGTATCCAGCAAGCGCCCGCTGAAGGTATCGATTTTATTTTGATTAACCCTGCGGCTTTTACCCACACCAGCGTGGCGCTGCGCGACGCCTTATTGGCCGTCAACATTCCCTTTATCGAAATTCATTTATCAAACGTGCATCGTCGCGAAGCATTTCGTCAGCATTCTTATTTCTCTGATATCGCCATCGGCGTCATCGTGGGATTAGGCGCAGACGGTTACCGACTTGCACTCGATGCCGCATTAACAACTCTCAATAGGAAATAAACACGTCATGGATATCCGTAAAGTTAAAAAACTCATTGAGCTCCTCGAAGAGTCTAATATTGACGAGCTTGAAATTTGTGAAGGCGAAGAATCCGTACGCATCTGCCGTCACCGCACCCCGCCTGCGCCACAGCAGGTTTATCATGCACCACAAGCTGCGGCACATGCACCTGCGCCAATGACATCTGCTCCCGCAGCAGAAGCCCCCGCCGCTGCACCGATTTTCGCTGGTCACGAATTACGCTCTCCGATGGTTGGCACCTTCTATCGTTCGCCATCGCCTGATGCCAGCGCCTTTGTTGAGGTCGGCCAGAAAGTACAGGCTGGCGACGTGCTATGCATTGTTGAAGCGATGAAAATGATGAACCAAATCGAAGCAGACAAATCAGGCGTCGTTGACGCAATCCTTGTCGAAGATGGTGAGCCAGTGGAGTTTGACCAGCCCCTGATTCGCATCATTTAACGGGGGCCGTCATGTTAGAAAAAGTTTTAATCGCCAACCGCGGTGAAATTGCCCTGCGGATTTTACGCGCCTGCCGCGAGCTCGGCATTCGTACCGTTGCAGTCTATTCAAAAGCTGACCGCGATCTAATGCATGTACGCCTTGCCGACGAAGCGGTCTGTATTGGTCCGGCATCGCCAACCGAGTCGTACCTGAATATTCCCTCCATTATTAGCGCCGCCGAAGTCACGGACACCGATGCTATTCATCCGGGCTACGGATTTCTCGCCGAAAATGCGGATTTTGGCGAAAGCGTTGAACGCTCTGGCTTTGCGTTTATTGGCCCGAAGCCGGAAACCATTCGGCTCATGGGCAATAAAGTTTCAGCCATTGAAGCGATGAAAAAAGCTGGCGTGCCGACAGTGCCCGGATCAAATGGCCCAGTCGGCGAAGATGCTGACGAGTCGCTGCGCATGGCAAGTAAGATTGGCTACCCAATTATTATTAAAGCGGCATCTGGTGGCGGCGGACGCGGCATGCGTGTCGTGGAAAGTGAACATCAATTACTCAATGCCATTACCGTAACGCGCTCCGAAGCCAAAAATGCATTTGGCGACGATACCGTTTACATGGAAAAATTTCTGCAGCATCCTCGCCACGTAGAAATTCAAGTGCTCGCAGACGGCCAAGGCAACGCCATTCATTTGGGCGACCGCGACTGCTCATTGCAGCGCCGCCATCAAAAGGTTGTTGAAGAAGCTCCCGCCCCCAACATCCCTGATGACATACGCGAAAAAGTGGCCATGAGCTGCGTTAACGCCTGCATCGAAATCGGTTACCGTGGCGCAGGGACTTTTGAATTTCTTTACGAAGACGGGCAGTTTTTCTTTATCGAAATGAATACCCGTGTACAGGTTGAGCACCCCGTAACCGAAATGATTAGCGGCGTTGATATCGTCAAACAGCAGCTACTGATTGCCGGTGGCGAACCGCTGTCTATTAAGCAAAGCGACGTCAAGCTCAGCGGCCATGCTATTGAAGTGCGTATCAACGCTGAAGATCCCGAAACGTTTATTCCTTGCCCGGGCAAAATCTCCTATTTTCATGCACCTGGCGGCAATGGCGTACGTGTCGACTCTCACGTCTACAGCGGCTATAGCGTGCCGCCTTATTACGACTCACTGATCGGCAAAATTATCACCTGGGGACCTGACCGTAGCGTTGCCTTCGCACGAATGCGCAATGCGCTGGAAGAAGTAGTCGTCGAAGGAATAAAAACAAATATACCGCTGCATCGAGACAAAATTTTCAAAGACACCGCATTCACACTGGGCAGCGTCGATATTCATCACCTCGAACGAAAGCTACGCGGCACTAAAAAGTAGTCACACACCATTCACGTTATTGAGCACAAGCGCCGGCCCAGCCGGCGCGCAATTTTCTATGGAGCCCTATGGCCTGGCTGCAATTACATATTGGCGCAGAAGAAGCGCAGGTAGACACACTACAGTCGCTACTTGAAACACTTGGCGCCGTTGCCGTCACGATGACGGACGCCGCAGATCAGCCCCTCTATGAACCGCCGCCAGGCGAAATGCCGCTGTGGAAGCAGATCATTGTTTCGGCGTTATTCGAACAAACTACCGATGCCAACCTGCTGGCCCAAGCATTGAAATCAGCGCTCGGGGAGCCGCTACCCAATTACCGCATGTCGATCTTAGAAGATCAGCATTGGGAGCGAGCATGGATGGAAGACTTCAAACCGATGCGTTTTGGTGAGCGCTTGTGGATCATTCCAAGCTGGACTGATGCACCGGATCCATCCGCCACCAATATAAAACTCGACCCCGGCCTGGCGTTCGGCACCGGCACCCACGAAACCACGGCGCTGTGCTTGGAGTGGCTCGACCAAGCCGAGCTACGCGGTAAAAGCGTGATCGACTTCGGCTGCGGCTCCGGCGTACTCGCCATCGGCGCCTTACTGCTTGGCGCTGAACACGCCTGGGCCTGCGACATTGACCCGCAAGCCCTACTGGCCACCGCCAGCAATGCCGCCAATAACGGCGTCGCCGACCGCCTGACGTGCGTGCTCGCCAAAGACCTTCCCGACGACATAGATGTCGATATTGTCCTAGCCAACATCCTCGCTGGACCTTTAGTCGAACTGTCCGGGCAGCTGAGCCAGCTATGCCGAAGCAAAGGCCATATCGTGCTCTCGGGAATACTTGCTGCGCAGGGCGACAGCGTTGTAGAGGCTTACAGCAATGCTTTTTCCGTCGACCTGCCGACACAGAAAAATGACTGGTTACGCGTTACGGGCAGGAAACATTAAGACCAAGCATTAAGGCATGAAGAACAATCGAGAGAAATGAACCGGTGGACTCTCGCCTAGAGCCCCCACCGATAGACACCACCGATAGACTTAGCAGGATAGATACTCGCGACCGCGCTTAACTCGGCACTAGGGTACACTGGGTCTACGAGATGCTGGCCGCGCAGAACGCGAACAACATCCTTGCACAGTCGCTTTAGCTCTGTTTTAGTCTCGCCTAGAGTATAAGGAGCCGCTTGCCGCTATGGCCGTACAATACAAAACACAATGTCCTCACTGCAGCGCTCAGTTTCGCATCAGTGAACAGCACCTCGAGCAAGCCAAAGGCCAGGTACGCTGCGGCTCATGCTTGAAAGTTTTTCTCGCCACGGATCATCTGGTTGCGCCGGCGCCTGCCCCCAAAGCACCCGTCAAAGCTCCCGCGCCTGCCGCTGCGCCGCAAAAACCAAAACCCGCAGCCACTGCCGAAACGTGGACACTGCCCAGCGACGATGCGCCGGCAAGCGCAACAAACTCGCGCTGGACTATGGACGAACCCGCGACAAGCGACGCGAATGATAATCGAGACGACAGCCTCGACGACTTCTCTGATGTCGAGGACAACGCCGCCAGCAAGCAGGCCTCTAACGACACCTCCGTCTCCATTGGCAGCCTCGAACTCAGTGACTCCTTCATGTCACTCGAAGGCGACGACGATGAACGCTTAAGCAGCGAAAACTTCTCCGACATGAGTGGCGCAGGGCGCGCCAGTCAGAGCGAAGATTCGGACGAGTCATGGGCTGACAAATTATTGGAAGAACTCGAAGATGACAAACCGGCCCCGGCGCCGGTCTCATCTGCAACCCTGCAGCTGTCCGCCACGGAAGAAGAGACGGCTCGCGCGGCATCCAAAAACAGCAAGCGCGAAAAAAAGTTAAAAGCCCAACAATCCACCAACAAAGCACCCGCTCCTATAGAACAAGACTGGTCGCAAGAGGCTGGCGGCCTGTTTGACGACGATAGCTTTGGTCTGCTGGACGACGATTATGGCCATGATGAAATTGCCGCCATCGAAATTCCGGCGGCCGAGAAGAGGTCGGTTGCTCAAACACTCAAAATCAACAACATTGTCAGCAACACCACAGACTTACTGCGCTGGGCCGCGCTATCCGCGCTGCTGTGCCTGCTATTTGGCATCCAGTACATGACCTTTAACTTTAACGAGCTCGCTCGCACACCGGAGTGGCGCGGCTTTTACTCAACGGTTTGCGGCGCTTTCGGTTGCCAGCTACCAAGCCCGTCAGACGTCAGCCGCCTGCATGGCGCCAATCTCGTTGTGCGCAAGCACCCCACTTTTTCCAATGCACTGGTCGTCGATGTACTGCTCGTTAACAAGGCGAGTTACCAACAGCCATTCCCCGTCATTGAACTTGGTTTCACCAACCTACAAGGCTCTGCCATCGCTAGCCGACAGTTTTTCCCCGACGAGTACCTTCAAGGCGACTTAACCGGTCAAGGCACTATGCCAATCAATCAGCCGGTCCATATTTCACTTGAGATACTCGACCCAGGCGAAGACGCCGTAAATTACACCGTACGTTTCTTCCCCACCCCACAAACGGGCGCCTAGCATCCATTCAGCGGTCAAGCTAAGCCCCGGGGCCTTATCCGGGCGACCGCACAGCATCCGAGACTCCCTTGCGACCTGCACGCAGGAGAGTCTCGGCACGAGCTGGCCTGAATAGCCCTTTCCCCTGTCGCACGCCTTGCCTATCATGTCCGCCCTTTCCGTTGCGGCTAGATCCTTCAGCATGAAAATCGGCCCTTATCAGCTCGCCAACCAGGTCGCTCTCGCGCCCATGGCTGGTGTCACCGACCTTCCCTTTCGGCAACTCTGCCGACAGCAGGGCGCTGGGCTGATCGTGTCTGAAATGCTGACCAGCGATGCATCCCTGTGGCACTCGCGCAAAAGCATGCGCCGTCTGCCCCATAGTAACGAGCCGGGTCCAGTGTCCATTCAGATCGCCGGGAGCGATCCGGTCGCGCTTGCCGAGGCGGCAAAAATGAGTGCCGATCTCGGCGCGCAAATGATCGACATCAACATGGGCTGCCCAGCAAAAAAAGTGTGCAAACGCGCCGCGGGATCTGCACTGCTTCGTGATGAAAGTCTCGTTGCTGAAATTCTTCACAGCGTCGTCAATGCCGTTTCGATTCCAGTGACATTAAAGTTTCGCACCGGCTGGGATAGCGATAATCGAAATGCAATTCGCATCGCACAGTTAGCAGAGCAATCTGGAATTCAGGCATTGGCCTTGCATGGCCGTACACGTGCATGCCGTTTTAACGGCCACGCGGAGTACGACACTATTGTTGACGTTGTAAAAAGCGTTGCAATTCCGGTATTTGCAAACGGTGATATCGACACACCTGAAAAAGCTCGCAAAGTACTGGAATATACCGGGGCTGGTGGTATTATGATCGGCCGCGCAGCTCAGGGGAATCCGTGGATATTTCATGACACGGTAAATTATTTAAATTCTGGTCAGCTGCCACCCGCGCCATTAGTTGGGGAAGTGCATGAATTGGTGCTTGGTCACCTTAATTCATTGCATGAATTCTATGGCGTAGAAAGCGGTGTCCGAATTGCCCGTAAACATCTGGGCTGGTACACCAGCAACCTGCCGAATGGTGAAACATTTCGCCAGCAATTCAACAGGTTGGACGACGCCGCACAACAGCGACATGCCGTCACGATGTTTTTCCAAAATCTTGAACAAATTACTGACCGTGTTCGCTTCGGTCAGTACGGTGATTTATCTGCCGCAAGCAAACCTTGCGCCGGATCGAAAGGAGTTTTAGCCGCATGAATTCTGCAGCACGCACACTGGACACCATGGCCAACGCTGATGAGCGCAAGCCTGAACTAACACTGGCACAAGCAGACACTCGCGACACACTGCGTAACTGTGTTCGACGCTCTTTAGCTGACTACTTCCGCAATCTCGATGGCGAGCCAGTAAACGAACTCTATGAGATGGTGCTCGCGGAGATGGAAATTCCGCTGTTAGAAAAAGTACTTGAGTATACCCGCGGCAACCAAACCAAAGCGTCCGAAATGCTTGGCCTCAACCGCGGCACGCTTCGTAAAAAACTTAAGCAATACGGCCTGCTGTAAACAGCATCGGTCAGTAATACGAGAAGGGCAGTCATGACTGCCCTTTTTTATTTTTCTCTTCAGTCGAAGGTACGCAGGCAATGAGCAAGGCCGTGGAACGGGCGCTAATCAGCGTCTCAGACAAAACCGGATTAGTTGAATTTGCCCAGGCGCTAGTCGCTCGGGATATCGAGATTCTGTCAACGGGTGGCACCTATAAGGCGCTCCAGCAGGCAGGCATCGCGGTACGAGAAGTCTCTGATTACACCGGATTCCCTGAGATGATGGATGGCCGTGTGAAAACCCTGCACCCTAAAGTGCATGGCGGCATCCTCGGTCGTCGCGGCCAAGACGACGCGATCATGGCCGACAACGGCATTGACCGTATCGACCTTGTCGTCGTTAACCTGTACCCGTTTGAGCAAACCGTTGCCAACCCTGACTGCAGTCTTGATGACGCCATCGAGAATATCGATATTGGCGGTCCAACCATGGTCCGTGCCGCGGCAAAGAACCACGCCCATGTCGGCATCGTGACCAATCCATCAGACTATGCGCGCGTGATCGAAGAACTGAACAGCGAAGGCGGCGTATTGAGCCACGCTTTCCGCTTCGATCTTGCCATTAAAGCTTACGAGCACACCGCTGCGTACGACGGCGCTATCGCCAACTACTTCGGCACGATGGTCGCGCCCGGTAAAGCACCTTTCCCACGCACTCTGAATTTAAGCTTCGTGAAAACGCAGGATATGCGCTACGGCGAGAACCCGCATCAGCGCTCTGCCTTCTATACCGAACGCGCACCGCAAGATGCTTCGATCTCCACCGCTCGTCAGCTGCAAGGCAAAGAGTTGTCGTTTAACAATATTGCCGACACAGACGCCGCACTCGAATGCGTAAAATCATTTGTGAAGCCGGCCTGCGTCATCGTTAAACACGCCAATCCTTGCGGCGTTGCCGTCAGCCTAGATGGCATTGGCGCCGCATACGACCTGGCCTTTAAAACCGATCCAGAATCATCGTTCGGCGGCATCATTGCGTTTAACCGCGAACTTGATGCGGCCACCGCGCAAGCGATTGTTGACCGTCAGTTTGTTGAAGTGATCATCGCCCCAAGCGTTACCGATGAAGCACTCGCCATTACCGCCGCGAAGAAAAATGTTCGCGTATTGGTGTGCGGCGAATGGGCAAGCGAACGCAATGCTGACTTTGATTACAAACGCGTTAACGGCGGGCTGTTGGTACAGGATCGTGACCTCGGCATGATCACTGAAAGCGACTTAAAAGTTGTCACAAAACGCGTACCGACCGAAGCCGAAATGCACGATTTGATTTTCGCGTGGAAAGTAGCGAAGTTCGTTAAATCCAACGCCATTGTTTACGCTAAGAATCGCCAAACCGTTGGTGTGGGCGCCGGCCAAATGAGCCGCGTGAACTCCGCGCGCATCGCGGCGATTAAAGCAGAGCACGCTGGCCTTGTAGTCAAAGGCGCCGTGATGGCGTCCGACGCATTCTTCCCGTTCCGTGACGGCATGGACAACGCCGCACAAGTTGGCATTAGCTGCGTAATTCAACCGGGCGGCTCAATGCGCGATGAAGAAGTCATTGCTGCCGCTGACGAGCACAACATGGCGATGGTGTTCACAGGCATGCGCCACTTCCGTCACTAATTCGTTACTAATTCATCAGTACGCTGGCATGTTCGCCATGTACCGCACCGCGGAGCATGGCGAACAGATTTGGTTTTGAAATACGTGGCGCGATATTCTTGAAACACGGAATATGCGCAAACACATCGCAACAAACAAACCGTTCCGCAACACAAAGACCTCAACACATTAGGGTAGGCTGACAATGAAAGTTCTCATCATCGGTGCAGGTGGACGCGAGCACGCGCTGGCATGGAAAGTTGCTCAGTCTAGTCAGGTCGAAACCGTTTTTGTTGCACCGGGAAATGCTGGCAGCGCGCGCGAAGAAAAAGTCGTCAACGTCGCACTCGATGTGCTGGATAAACAAGGCCTTGCTGAACTGGTGCAACGCGAATCCATTGACCTCACCATCGTTGGCCCCGAAGCGCCATTGGTTGAAGGACTGGTCAATTATTTTCAAGAACGCAACCTACCCTGTTTTGGCCCAACCCAAGGCGCGGCACAGCTGGAAGGCTCAAAAGCGTTCACCAAAGATTTCCTTGCCCGCCACAACATCCCCACATCCTCTTACGGCAACTTTACCGACGTTGACCAAGCGCTCGCCTACGTGCGTGAACAAGGCGCACCGATTGTCGTGAAGGCAGACGGCCTTGCGGCCGGCAAAGGCGTTATCGTCGCCATGACGCTCGCAGAAGCCGAAGACGCTGTGCGCGACATGCTCGATGGCAATCGTTTTGGCGATGCCGGCCATCGCGTCGTCATTGAAGAATTTTTGGAAGGCGAAGAAGCGAGCTTTATCGTCATGGTCGACGGCAAGAACGTACTGCCGATGGCCACCAGCCAAGATCATAAGCGCGTCGGCAATGGCGACACCGGCCCGAACACTGGCGGCATGGGCGCCTACTCTCCTGCGCCGGTTGTGACGGCAGAGATTCACCAGCGCATTATGGACGAGGTCATCACACCGACCGTTGCGGGCATGGCCGCCGAAGGTAATTCGTACACCGGCTTTCTCTACGCGGGCTTAATGATTGCCGCCGACGGCACCCCGAAAGTGATCGAATTTAATTGCCGCTTTGGCGACCCAGAAACGCAACCGATTATGATGCGCCTGCAATCTGATCTCAGCGCGCTGTGTATTGCTGCGCTCGATGGCAAGCTCGACCAATGCACCGCCCAATGGGACCCGCGCCCGGCACTTGGCGTTGTACTGGCCGCAGGTGGCTACCCAGAGGATTATCGCAAAGGCGACATCATCAGTGGCCTCGACGGTGTCGATCAAGACGATTTAAAAGTCTTCCACGCCGGCACTCGGGCAGACAACGGAAATGTCGTCACCGCCGGCGGCCGCGTACTCTGCGTCACCGCGCTCGGCAATAGCGTTGCCGCAGCACAACAGCGTGCCTATGAAGGCGTGCAACAGATCAGCTGGGCAGATTGCCTCTACCGCACCGACATTGGCTACCGCGCTGTCGCACGCGAGAAAAACTAACCCTCTGTACACCGACTTCTCCTCAGCCAACCTCTCGTTACCGCGTCATTCAACCGAATGCGCGGTCTATCGGCGCGCATTACAAGAGCCAGATCACATTATCACTAGCCCGTCAGTAGGATTTGTGACAACGTAAAAGGTCGCTGCCATAATCGCGCTACTTTTACTGGCGCCCAGCGCCTTAATAACGAGCGGCTCAACGTCATTTTCAGCAAAGAATAACGCCCAAGAGCCCAAGCGACCGCAGACAGGAAACGGCATGACCGATACCCACATCGATCTAGACAAGCTCACACACTTTATCCCGTTCGACTGCTTATCTGAATCGCACGTACGCGACATCTGTGGGCAAATAAAGGTCATCACTCTGCCGCCAGCGCGGGTTGTCTTTAAGCGCGGCGACCGCTCCGAACTTGCTTACTTTCTCGTTGAGGGTTCCGTCGACCTGACCGATGCCAGCTTCCAAGTTCGCAAATTCCCGTTCGACGATGATGAAAACTATCTCGCTCTGGATAATTACGCTGAGCACACCGTCAACGCGATCACCACCATACCATCTACCCTCTACGCCATGGAACGCAACAAGCTCGATTTATTAATGACATGGACTCAAGCCGCCGAGTCGATGCTCGAAGACGATGCCGATGAACACGAACGGGACTGGATGGATTCACTGCTCGCTTCGGATTTATTTTCCCAAGTACCGCCGCAGAAGATTCAGCAGTTATTTGTGAAATTTGAAGAAAAGGACGTCGCGCTCGGCGAGAAAATTGTTTGCGAAGGCGAATCTGGCGATGCGTTCTACGTCATCAAACGCGGCAAGGCGATGGTTAGCCGTAAGCAAGGCAGTCGCGAACAAACACTCGCAGGCCTCAGTGCCGGAAACTTCTTCGGCGAAGATGCATTAATTTCGGACACAGAGCGCAACGCAACCATCACCATGACCAGCGATGGTGTTCTGATGATGCTTGGCCAAGAAGATTTTCGTGACCTACTGCAAGCCTCTGTGGTGCGCAGGGTAACCGAAGACGAACTGGAAAAAATGGAAAACGAGGGAGATCGCGCCTGCGTGACCATCGACGTTCGTCTACCGATGGAATTCAAACACGACCGTACGCCCGGCGCACGCAACATCCCACTAACGGAGTTGCGTCGACAAATAAAATCCCTAGAAAAAGATTTCACCTATGTGGTCAGCTGTGATGGTGGCAGACGTAGCGAGCTAGGCGCCTACCTCCTCACGGAGGCGGGACTCGATGCCTACGTACTAGAGCGTAACAAAGAAGCACAAACGGAAAGCGCGGAAGATGCCAAACAAGAAAGCTCGGAGCAGGCATAGCCCGCTCAAACATTTTGCACTCCTTGTCTTATTCACGCTGGCGAGCGTTCAGGCAGTAGCATCCACGCCTCCGCCGTTTGTGATCGCCGAAAATCAACAATCCAACCGCATCACCATTTATGCCGAGCACCTACCCGACCCCGACGGCCGGATTAATCTCAACGACCTGCTCAGCGGCCAGTATGATGACGACTTTAAACCTGCCACCCAAGCGCGCCAGCGTTTAGGTTATGCCAGCAGTGCATGGTGGATTCGCGTTGCGCTCAAAAATGACAGCGATAAACCCATCAATCGCATTCTTGAATTGTCGCCAGGGCATTTTTCCAAACTCACTTTTTATACGCCTGACAACACTGGCTATACCGCCCACCACTCAGGCAGCTCGCTTTCGCCGCCTTGGGCCGACATTCGTGATCGCCGCCAGCTTTACCAACTAACGTTACCGGCACACAGTGCCCATGTTTATTATGCTCATGCGACGCCGTCTGGGAGCATGAACTACACCCTTTATATCAGCACTCTGCCTGAGCAGATGGAGCGTAACCTCGCCATCGATAGCGCCTACCTCATCAGTGCGGGGCTTTTATTTGGCCTGCTGTTATTTAATGGCGGACAGCTCTACTACACCCGTAATCGCGGCCAGCTCTACTATGCGTTAACCATGCTGTCAGTGCTGATTATCGCCCTAACCGCATCCGGTTTTATTGGCGTCCGATACTTCGCGCTTGAGGGCTTGCAGCCGCGTTTAGAGGCCCTCGCGGTCATGTCCGGCTATGGCTTCGCTCTGCTGTTTGCGCGTCACTTTCTTAACACGCGCCTCTACGCTCCGCGTTTAGACATGCTGCTACACAGCCTCGCTTGGAGTTGCGCGTTCGTCGCACTGCTGTCGCTGTCGCTCACCGAAACCAGTGCCGCAATGGTGACTTATCTGTACGCAGCCATATTAACGCTGCCGGCCTTTTATGCCGGTATCGTCGCACTACGCGCCGAGGCACAACACGCGAGGCTTTACCTTGCCGCACGTAGCAGCCTCGCGTTTGTTGCCTTGCTAACAGCGCTCAATAATTTCGATTTACTCTCTGTTTCAACGGAACTACCACTCATTATTTTGCTAGCCGGCACCGTCGAAGCCATGATCTTTACCTTTGGCCTCACCAGCCAACGGGAACGTGCCTTGCAGCAGCAACTAAAATTCAGGCAAAAGCAGGTACTCGAAGAATCCACTTGGCAAACTCGCAGCGAAACATTGGCACGGGTTAGCCACGAAATACGCACCCCGATGAGTGGCATTCTCGGTATGGCCGAGCTTCTCACCGACACGCCGCTTACCCCCAACCAAAAAGAGTGCGTGCGATCCATTCGATCGGCCGGCGAAAATTTATTGCGTATTATTAATGACGTATTGGAATACTCTCGGCTTGATCAAGGCGCCACTGACGTCAACAGAGAACGGTTCGATTTGTCCGAATTAACGATGGATGCACTCGAACTATTTCGTGAGCGTGCAGAAGAAAAAGAAATTGAATTAATCCCGCATATCCACACCAATGTACCGATTTTTGTCGAAGGTGATCACGGCAAATTAAAGCAAATTCTGACCAATATCCTTGGCGCCTGTATTCGTCACACCAGTCATGGCGAATTGGTTCTGGACGTCTCGCGCGACCCAAGTGGTCTGGCCGATCACCTGCGTTTTGAATTTGAAGGCAGCGCAATGAAATCCCTGCATGACCATCTAGCGGGCTTTTCACCTGGCGACGAAGGCATCTCTGATACCGACAGCACGGCTCTCGGACTGACCATTGCCCATCAGTTGGTACATGCGATGGGCGGAAAGGGCGGCCTGCGTGAAGGGCGGCGCGGCAATCTTGTCTGTTGGATTAACCTACCTCTGCCCGCCAGCAACACACAAAACGATTTAGAAACCCCGGTTGATGCGGCCATGCTCGCAGGCCAGTCGATGCTGGTAATTGATGATTCAAACACCGTCACCCGCGTGATTCGCCAACAAGCCTTGTCGTGGGGCATGCGCGTCACCGTCTGCCATGATCCGCGCGAAGCACTCGCCACTATTCGCACGCAAGCAAATTTAAAAGAACCCTATAGCGTCATCTTGCTCGATCATCAGATGCCCGGCATCAACGGTATGCAACTGGCGGCGCGCATCCATGAAGACCCGGTCATCACTCACCCACTCATCCTAATCATGCTGACGGGCGTGCAGGACGCACCGACGTCGACCACCGCGCGCAATGTCGGCATCCACAAAGTGCTGACCAAACCCGTTTCAGGCCAACGACTCAAACAGGCCATCGCCGAAGCGCTCGGTGTGCTCTCTGCACACAAGTCTGCCAGCCCCAGCTTGACGCCACGTCGCAATCTAAAGGTGTTGGTGGCAGAAGATCATCTGCTTAGCCAGAAAGTCATTCGTGGCATGCTCGGCAAGCTCGGCCTGACGCCCGACGTTGTCGCCAATGGTCGCGATGCGCTCAACGCCGTACGCAATGGCAGCTACGATATCGTCTTAATGGATTGTGAGATGCCGGAGATGGATGGCTTTGAAGCCACCCGCAATATTCGCCAGTGGGAGCAAAATGAAAAACGTACCCCCACGCCTATCATCGCCCTAACGGCCCATATTCTGCGCGAGCATCGCGAACGCAGTTTGGCTGCCGGAATGAATGCTCACGTGCCGAAGCCGATTGAAATTGGCGCGCTCAGTGAAGTGATTGTGCGCTTTACGGCCAATACACCAGCCGCAACGCCCACAGCAACAGCGTCACTTCATCACAACAACAATGACGCAGGCGAAAGCAACGTCGCTCACACGAATAAAGATAAGGACACATCACTATAGAAGCGCAACGCGGCGCTAAACGATAACCGCCGCCCTGCTGCGCTCACTAATTCGCCGGCACTGCACGCGTACTGCACCACTGACGTAGTGCCGCCAATGACTCCGCCATCGTGACTGACAACGGCACGGTAGAGCGTAGTTCATCGCATAAGTGAGCATCTTCCAGCATCATCTCTGCCGCTTGAGCACTATACAGCGCGGCGACAACAGCTTGCTCTATTTCAGCACCGGTAAAGCCTTCAGATAACTCTGCTAGCAAACCTAAATCAAACGTTGTGGCGTCCTGCTTACGCTTGTCCAAATGAATGCGAAAAATCTCGTGGCGAATCGTCGCATCCGGCAAGTCGACAAAAAACAGTTCATCAAAGCGACCCTTACGAATCAGCTCTGGCGGCAAGTCAGCAATTTGGTTCGCTGTTGCCACTAAAAATACTGGAGACTTTCTTTCCGCCATCCAGGTTAATAACGTGCCCAAAACACGGCGCGAGGTGCCGCCATCATTGTCACCGCTGGCGATACCTTTCTCGATTTCATCAATCCATAACACGCATGGCGACATCGTCTCGGCGAGGCGCAGTGCTTCACGCACATTACGTTCCGACTCGCCAAAAAACTTGTTATACACCGCGCCCATATCAAAACGTAGTAATGGCAAATGCCACATGCCGGCCACCGCCTTCGCCGCCAGACTTTTACCGCCGCCCTGAACTCCCACCAATAAAATGCCGCGCGGCGCGTCCAACGCATCTGGGGAGCCCGTGAATGCCTGCTCGCGTTTCATCAGCCAACCACGCAAACCATTTAGCCCACCGACCTGTGAAAACTGTGCCGTGTCGTATTCATAGCTGAGCACACTCTCCATATCCATGAGGTTAAATTTTGCCTTGTTAACCTCGGCCAGATCAGTATCGGTAATGGCGCCATCATCGACGATCGCGCCACGAGCCAAGCGCCGCGCATCTTCATGGGTTGCACCGCGTAAATTACGCACCACCTTCTCAAGAGAGGCACGATCTGTGCGCACCCGCTGCCCGGTACGCTTGGCATAGCCTCGCGCCTCATCCTGAACAATCGACAACAATTGCGTTTCGTCCGGCATAGACAACTCACAGCGTGCGCAAAGGCGCTGCAACTCCGGCGGCAGATCCAATGCATGGCTGATCAACACCAACGTATGCCCAACCTCTTCATGGCGTAGCGCGATCTCTTTCATCAATCGGACGATCTTCGGGTCGTCCTTCAAAAACGGATGGATATCGCACAGTGCATAGATGCCAGCTTCCTTCGTGCCCCGCACCTGACCGAGCATCGCAATAGGATCGGCATTGTTCTTTTGCGCTGGCGCGTCAATAAGCTCCTCACGGCGCAAACCATCGGTGATGGTCCACGAAAAGATCGGCAACGCCTGCTCCATCGCAATCCGCCGCAGCACGTTCAGCGCGCGCGGTTCATCCCATGTTTCGATTAAAATAATCGGGTAACGCGACGCCAGCAGCAGCCGCAAATCGTTCAGTTCTGTCATTGCTATAGGGCCCTTTTCCCCAGAGAGGCGGCAATGCCTCTTTTATACGTCACTGCCAAACATAGCTGCAGTTAAGACTATCAGAAGTTATACTCGCACGATGAATAGACCTCGCCAATTAAGCGCTACGGACATGTTACTGGGCCGTTTTGAGAATGCCTTGCGCACGCTCTCACCCGGCGCAACCCAAGCAGAACGTCGTCCCGCCGCCACCGAGCCCGCCGCCAGCGCCTTGAATGCGAGCGACAGCAAACATATTGCTGGGCTCATGCGTATCAACCATACCGGCGAAGTCTGCGCGCAAGCGCTTTATCAAGGCCAAGCCACCACCGCGCGGCTGCCGCGCGTTCGACTTGCCATGGAACAGGCAGCCCGCGAGGAAGAGGATCATCTTGCTTGGTGTGAAGAGCGCCTCAACGAACTTGAAAGCGCACCCAGCAAACTTAACCCCGTGTTTTATGCCATGTCGTTTTCACTCGGTGCCGTCGCTGGGTTAGCAGGCGATCGCTGGAGCCTAGGCTTCGTCTCCGAAACAGAACGACAAGTTGTGCGGCACCTAGAAGACCACCTCGCCCAGCTACCCCCATCAGATCTACGCAGCCAAGCCATCCTCAAGCAGATGCGTGACGATGAGTTAAAACATGCTGTCAGCGCAGAAGAAAGCGGCGGCGCACCACTGCCCGGCCCTCTTCGCTCCGTTATGGCGCTGATGAGTAAAGTCATGACGTGGAGCACCTACCGCATTTAGTCACTCGGCGCTTGTGGAAGCTCCCGTTCAGACGATAGGCGTGCACCTTAGCTCGGCGCTGTTCGCTTGCAAGCAAGCTCCCACAAGGGCAAAAGAAAGACATAAAAAAAGAGCCTCAATTGAGGCTCTTTTTTTATGTCTGCGAAAACAATCTGCGCAGATTAATCAAGATTGCGAGAATAAAATATTTCCAGCATCTCTTTACGTAACCGCTCTTCAATATCCGCCAACTCTTTCTCGGTGAACTCTTCGCGGCCAGCACCAAACAGATAGTTGTCGATATCAAAATCCTTCAACAACATCTTAGTGTGGAAAACATTTTCCTGATAAACATTCACATCAATCATCTGATACGCATTCTGCGTATCTTCAGTGAGGAAGTTCTGGATCGAATTAATGTCGTGATCGATATAATGCTTGGTGCCGTCGACATCACGGGTCATACCACGGACGCGGTAATCAACTGTGACAATATCCGAATCAAAACTGTGGATCAGATAGTTCAACGCTCGTAGCGGTGAAATAACACCACAGGTCGATACATCTACATCGACACGAAACGTTGAAATACCATTATCCGGATGCGACTCAGGATAGGTATGCACCGTCACGTGGCTTTTATCGAGGTGGGCAACGATAGTATCAGGGAGCGGACCCGGCGCTTCTTCCCAACCGTCGTCCGACGGCGGGTTTTCATGCTCAGCAATCAGCATGGTTACGCTGGCGCCCTGAGGATCATAATCCTGACGGGCGACGTTCAAGATGTTCGCGCCAATGATCTTCGTGACATTGGTGAGAATCTCAGTCAAACGCTCGGCATTATAAAGCTCATCGATATACTCGATGTATTCTTTACGGTGCTGCTCCGTTTTCGCATAACTGATATCGAAAATATTAAAGCTCAACGACTTGGTCAGGTTATTAAAACCGTGCAAGCGGATCTTGGGGTTAGGATCTTTCACCATAATTGTACGTCCTACGCCTGACCAACAGCCGCTTTAACAAAGCGACCACCAGAAATTGGAGGGTGATAAATGATTTGCACCACGACACCTTCCGGATCAACACAATAAAAGCTACGCGCGCCATCTCGATGGGTGCGCGGCTCCGACTTCATTTTAACATCCGCTTGTTGCAGAAACCTGAACCAGTCATCGACGTCGTCCGGTGTATCCACAATAAAACCGATATGGTCCAGCCGCTGCGGCGGAGTAAACTCGCCATCCTTCCAGCGGTGCAGGGCCAGATTGTCGCTACCAGAACAAAGATAGACATTATCTTCATCTGGTCGCCACTCGACCTTCATTCCCATCAGGTCGATATAAAAATGCTCGCTCGCCGGCAAGTCGCGCACAAACAATGCAACATGACGCAGGCCGGCATGAGGGCGCGGACGCTCGATCATGACGCGTCAACAACCTCGTAGCTATGCTCAATCGCCACTCCGCCTCGGGCCAGCATAATAGAGCCTGAGCAATACTTCTCGGCAGACAACTCAACCGCTCGTTTGACCTGATTTTCTTTCAGATTACGGCCCGTCACGACAAAATGCATATGAATCCGGGTAAATACCGCAGGCACTTCGTCCTCTGCTCGCTCCGCATTCATCTGGCAGACGCAGTCTGTTACATCCTGCCGAGATTTTTTCAAAATATGCACGACGTCGAACGAGGCGCAGCTACCCACGCCCATCAACACCATTTCCATCGGCCGCATACCACGGTTCTGACCGCCGTGATCCGGCGGCCCATCCGCTAGAATTTTGTGTCCTGAGCCTGACTCAGCCTCGAAACAGACCTCGCCTTGCCAGCGTATTTCAGCCTTCATGATTACCTCGCAATCTGAGCGCGCGCAGATTAACACATGCCTGCCGGGACACCCATCCCCCGGAACCTAAAGCGTGCGAAAAGGTCCGACTTCACGCACTCCGTGAAGCCTCACCTTGGCAAGGCGGGTAAAAACGGGCAAACTCAGTGCGTTAACGCCGCAAGCCCTTGAAACTAAAAGAGTCAACATGATCGACTTTGGCAATAAGATTATTCCCAACCTGGAAGGCTTTCTGGCCCAGTGTCATCGCCGGAAGTACCCCAGTAAAAGCACCATCATCTATGCAGGTGATGAGTCTGACGCCCTTTATTACATTATTAAGGGCTCTGTCACTGTGGTCATCGAAGACGATGACGGCCGCGAAATGATCATGGCATACCTCAACGAAGGCGACTTCTTCGGGGAAATGGGCCTATTCGACAACGAAGCACAGCGTTCTGCTTGGGTAAAAGCCAAAACAGAATGTGAAGTTGCTGAAATCAGCTATGCCAAATTTAAGCAGCTGGCCCGCGAAGACGCCGACATCCTCTTTACCGTGTCCGCCCAAATCGCTGGTCGCCTACGCGCCACTACCCGTAAAGTTGGCGACCTTGCTTTCTTAGACGTCACCGGCCGCGTTGCTGGCACCCTACTCGACCTGTGCAAACAGCCCGACGCCATGACCCACCCAGATGGCATGCAGATCAAAGTCACTCGTCAGGAAATCGGCCGTATTGTTGGCTGCTCCCGTGAGATGGTTGGTCGTGTACTGAAGAACCTAGAAGATCAGGGGCTCGTTTCAGTGAAAGGCAAAACGATGGTGGTATTCGGCACGCGTTAAGCTGGGTTCACTTTAGAAGCATAAAAGGAAGGCCGCGACAGCGGCCTTTTTTTGGTTTGATGCGCGACGAGAACAGCCTGCCGCTTTTCCTTAAACTTGCCCTTAGTCAAAAAACAACCGCTTTAGCTCATCACCCGGCTCATCCGCCCGCATAAACGCTTCGCCAACCAAGAAAGTCTCGACGCCGCCGTCACGCATACGCTGAACATCCGCGGGGGTGTGAATGCCGCTCTCAGTAACAACTAATCGATTAGCGGGCATGTCTTTAAGCAGTTCGATGGTGGTATCTAACGAGGTATCAAAGGTATGCAGGTTGCGGTTATTGATGCCAACCATTTCAGCGTTGAGTTTTAGGGCGCGCTGTAGCTCTTCTTCAGTATGCACCTCAACCAAAGTATCAAGCCCTGCGTCATTGGCGGCGGCATACAATTCGGCCATCAAATCGTCGCTCAGTGCGGCGACAATCAACAGGATACAATCGGCACCCAGTGCACGCGCTTCCCATACTTGATACGCATCAATGGTGAAATCTTTACGCAATACGGGCAACGCGCATGCAGCGCGAGCCTGCAATAAATACTCTTCGTGGCCTTGGAAAAAATCACGGTCGGTCAATACCGACAAGCACGCCGCGCCGCCAGCGGCGTAGCTGCGAGCGATTTGGGCCGGATGAAAGTCTTCGCGAATAACCCCCTTAGAAGGGGATGCCTTTTTTACTTCGGCGATCACGGCGGCATCGCCAATGGCGATCTTAGCTTTTAGCGCCGCGATAAATCCTCGGGCTGGCGTTTGCTTGGCAGCCTGTACTTTCAATTCAGCGAGCGAGACGCTTTGTTTACGCTCGACAACTTCCTCTGCTTTGCGCAGTAAAATACGGTCTAGCACCGTACCGGTTTTTTGCACGCTCATGCGGTCGCGCCCTGTTCTTGGAGCTGTTCGTCTTCTTTCTGCTTCAACAAGTCGGTAAATTCAACCAACTCCAGAATTCGTTCCTTTGCTTCGCCGTTATGAATAAGGTCTTCGGCCATGCGTACACCGTCTTTCAATGTTTTAGCAACGCCGCCAACATAAATGGCAGCGCCAGCATTCAGGGCGATCATATCGGCAGCTTTCGCGCCGTTAGCCGATTTACGCTTACCCAACGCATCGCGAATTAACGCCAAAGATTCCGCTGCGTTGGCGACGTCGAGACCCACCAATGAAGAAGACTCAATACCGACATCTTCCGGTGTCAGAAAATACTCAGTGAGTTCTCCGTCACGGTATTCCGCTACATGCGTCTTTGCCGCCAAACTGATTTCGTCTAGTCCATCCATGCCATGCACAACCATCACATGCTCTGCACCTAGACGACCCAACACTTCCGCCATCGGGCGGCATAACTGATCGGAAAACACACCCACGACTTGGCGTTTTACGCCAGCCGGGTTTGTCATCGGACCAACGATATTAAACAGCGTACGCAAACCTAAATCACGCCGCGGAACCGCAGCATGCCTCATTGCGCTGTGGTGATTTGGCGCAAACATAAAACCAACGCCAGCCTCACGAACGCACAAAGCGATTTGTTCCGGGTTCAAATCAATCCGAATATCAGCCGCCTCAAGCACATCAGCAGCACCGCTTTGTGAGCTCACTGAACGGCCGCCATGCTTAGCCACATGGCAACCCGCCGCCGCCGCAACAAACGCTGACGCCGTAGACACATTAAACAGGTTCGCGCCGTCACCACCGGTGCCGACAATATCGACAACGTGTGGCAAATCACCCAGTTCAACCGGCGTCACCAATTCACGCATCACCTCAACGGCACCGGTGATCTCATCAATGGTTTCACTTTTCATGCGTAGTGCCACAACAAAAGCACCGATTTGCGCTTCCGTCGCGCCACCGGTCATGATCTGCCGCATCACGTCGCGCATCTCGTCCACACTAAGGTCTAGCTGATCAACCACTTTGCTGAGGGCCTGCTTAATATCCATTAGCGCGTTCCTTTTAAAAAGTGATTGAGCATATCGTGACCATGCTCGGTCAAAATGGACTCAGGGTGAAACTGCACCCCTTCAACGTCTAGAGTCTTATGACGTAACCCCATAATCTCGTCGACCTTACCGTCTTCTGTTTGCGTCCAGGCGGTTATCTCAAAGCAATCTGGCAAACTGTCTTTTTCCACTACTAATGAATGGTAACGAGTAGCCGTAAACGGATTAGGCAGATCCGCAAAAACGCCAACGCCTTTATGATAAATCGGCGAGGTTTTGCCATGCATGACTTGACGAGCGCGAACGACTTTTCCGCCAAAGATCTGCCCCATGCTTTGGTGCCCCAAGCACACGCCGAGAATCGGCAGCTTGCCCGCAAAGCGTTCGATCGCGGCCATGGAGACGCCCGCTTCATTGGGCGTGCAGGGACCAGGAGAGATCATTAATCGATCCGGCGCAAACGCCTCGATTTCTTCAAGGCTAACCTGATCATTGCGCAACACCGTAACCTCTGCACCGAGCTCTTGCAGATACTGAACAATGTTGTAGGTAAAGCTGTCGTAATTATCAATCATTAATACGCGCATGGCGGACTGAATATCACTCATTGCTCTGCTCCTTTTACCAAACCGGAAAGCGCCATATTTACCGCACGAAAAACTGCGCGGGCTTTGCTCATGGTTTCTTTCCACTCCAGTTCGGGAACCGAGTCAGCCACTACGCCAGCGCCTGCCTGAACATACAAACGCTGATCTTTTATCACCGCGGTACGAATAGCGATCGCGGTATCCATCTCACCGTTAAAACCGATATAGCCAACCGCGCCGCCATAAACGCCGCGCTTAACGGGTTCAAGTTCGTCAATAATTTCCATCGCCCTGATTTTTGGCGCACCGCTTAACGTACCCGCAGGGAATGTTGCTCGCATAACATCAAGGGGGCCAAAGCCCTCTTTCAAACGCCCTTCAACGTTTGAAACGATATGCATGACATGAGAGTAACGCTCGACCACCATTTTATCCGTGAGCATCACGCTGCCCGCATCCGCGATGCGGCCGATATCGTTACGACCCAAATCAATCAGCATAAGGTGCTCAGCAAGCTCCTTAGGATCGGCCAGCAACTCTGCTTCCAGTGCCGCATCTTCCGCGTCACTATGGCCGCGCCGGCGAGTTCCGGCCAATGGACGAACCGTCACAGCGCCTTTTTCGATACGCGTTAAAATTTCTGGCGACGAACCGGCAATGTAGAAATCGTCGAGATCGAGATAGAACATATACGGCGACGGATTGAGGTAACGCAATGCACGATACAAATCGAGCGGCGGTGCTTTAAACTCCACCGACATACGCTGAGACGGCACCACTTGCATCACGTCACCGGCGAAAATATATTCCCGCACTTTCTCCACACCATCCATAAAGGCTTGCTGCGGAAACTCCGAAACAAAATCAGATTCTTCAACTGGGTCGCCGTAGCGGCAACGTGCCGGCTCCGCCATCGGTGCGCGCAACTGATCTTCGAGTGCATCTAAACGCAACGTGGCTTTGTCCAGCGCGTCGACGTCGCGCGGATCAACCAATACCAGCAGAAATAAACTGCCGCGCAAGTTATCAAACACAACCACTTCTTCAGAGCGCATTAACAAGATATCCGGAACGCCCAGCGTATCTTGGCCCGGCGCAGCGCCTAAGCGCGGCTCGAAGTAACGCACGCTGTCGTAGCCAAAGTAGCCAACCAAACCGCCGTTAAAACGCGGCAAGCCCTCCACCTCTGGCGCACGATACTGCAAGCGATATTGTTCAATCCACGCAATCGGATCCGCCACCTGCTCCACGCTTTCGACGCCCGACGCGCTAATACACACCTGATCGCCACTAATGCGGATCACTTCAACCGCAGGCAAGCCGATAATCGAATAACGGCCCCAACGCTCCCCCCCCTGTACGGACTCGAATAGGTAGGTATAAGGCGCGGCAGCTAGCTTGCGGTAGGCAGATAAAGGCGTGTCGAGGTCAGCCAACACTTCACGCACCACGGGTACGCGATTGAAGCCTGACTGGGCATAGGATTTAAGTTGGTCCGGTGACATAAAAGGGTCCCCTGTTGAAAATTAGCCGGTGAAATAAAAGAATAGATATGCAGCGCGCAACTAGCGCACAGGGACGAGCATCACCATCGCCAGGAGGCGGGCACACACGCGGCAAGCACAGAGGCAGGACAAATTGTCAGGGGGACGGTCCGGATCACCGGGACTTCCTTTTCGTTATGTTAGCGCCTGAATTGTAACCGCTCACTGGGGACGCCGCCACCCACAGCCTTCGTAAAAACGCGGCGCCTCTCCGACACCCACCTCCCCTCTTGTTCGCGTCCATCACAGCCGCTCACGGTCGTCGTGATTCCCATAGCAAACATCTGGACCCATATGGCACCAACTTCCAACTGATATCCCCGCAAGCGCGACAATTTGCCACGCCAGTCATTGCCTCCTGAATAGATAGAATTCGCGCCGACTGATCAACAAGGATTCCTTCATGCGTCTCATTTCAAGTGCTATGGCACATTTTACGGCCGCCCCCCGGATGCCGCTTTTTTTACTCGTCGCCAGCCTTTATCCAAACACTAGCTTGGCTGCAGCGGACCTTCTGGCTCCCGTGCAGATCACTGCCACGCCAGTGTCACTCGTAAGCCCAGACACCGACACCGCCCGTGAGCAGATTAATCAAACCCCCGGCGGCGTCGAACTAATCGACGCCGAACAATGGCGCGACACCCCATCCACCACCATCAAAGACGTACTCGACTTTACCCCCGGCGTTATCGCTCAACCCAAATGGGGTGACGACACGCGCTTATCTATTCGCGGGTCTGGCCTATCGCGCAGCTTTCACCTGCGCGGCGTACAGCTCTATCAGGACGGCGTGCCGCTCAATACTGCTGACGGCAGTGGCGACTTCCAAGAAATTGATCCATCCGGCTATCGGTATGTCGAAGTATTTAAAGGCAGCAACGCGTTGCGCTATGGCGCCAACGCGCTCGGCGGCGCCATCAACTTCGTCACCCCTACCGGTTACAACGCAAACCGCTTTAGCGGGCGCATCGATGCCGGAAGCTTCGGCTACAGCCGCCTGCAAATGAGCGGCGCCACCGTCCAGGGCAAAGCCGATGGTTACATTACCGCGTCAACCCAGCAGCAAGATGGCTACCGAGATCATAGTAGCGGCGACAATACGCGCTTGTTTACCAACGGCGGCTGGCGTTTTAACGACAGTCTCGAAACTCGGCTTTATCTCAATCTCACCGACGCCACTCAAGAAATTCCCGGCTCAACAAGCAAATATGACGCCCTCCATAATCCTATCGATGCATCGCCGCGCAATGTGTTGCTCGACTACCAACGCAACGTTAAGTCCGTGCGTATTGCCAACAAAACCAGCTGGCAGCGTGACAACACCCTGTATGAATTTGGCCTATTCGCCATGGACAAATCACTGATTCACCCGATTTTTCGCTACCTCGATTATCGCTATAACGATCAAGGTGGATTTGTACGGGCAACACACGAAGGCTTAATCGGCAATTTCGACAACCGCCTTATCGTCGGCGCGACGCTGCACAATGGGGATGTTGATAGCCGTCAGTACACCAATCTGCCCGGCGGTAACAAGGGAGCACTCGCCAGCAAAACGCTGGACAGCTCAAGCAACACCATCGTGTATGCGGAAAATGCTTTCTCAATCACCCCACACCTGCAAATTATCGCCGGCCTTCAACATCTCGACGCAGAGCGCAAACGCGAAGACAAGTTAAACCCCGTTGGCGGCACGTCCGGCGAAGCGAGCTACTACTTCACGACACCAAAACTGGGGTTACTGTGGCAGACCAGCGCACTCACACAGCTGTTCGCGAACGTCTCGCAAAGCGCAGAAGCGCCGACCTTCGGCGAACTAAACTTTACCAACAGTGCGCTAGCCGATCTCGATGCGCAGCGCGCTACCACCGTTGAGCTTGGCGGCCGCGGCGGCAACGCTCAGTTCAACTGGTCGCTGTCTGCCTATCGCGCCAAACTTAAAAATGAGTTTCAGTATTTTGATTTAGGCGGCGGGAACTATGCTGTCACTAACGCGGATCGTACCCTTCATCAAGGCATCGAAGCCGCCTTTGGCTGGCGCTTCCTCGACGGCGTTATTCGCAATAACGACAGCCTCGAATGGCATCTCGCGTGGACCCATAATGATTTCCGCTTCGACGGCGACGACAACTTTGGTGACAACGATATCCCTGGCGCGCCAAGCGATTATATTCGCAGCGAAGTACTCTATCGCCTAAACGGATTCTTTGCCGGCCCAGGCACCGAGATGGTGCCGAAGGCATACTACGTTGATAACGCCAACACCTTACGCACCAGCGTTTATACGCTAATCAACCTGCGTGCCGGTTACGAGCAACCACGTTACTCAATCTATATCGATGGGCGTAATTTATTCGACGAACGCTATATTGCCAGCGCTAGTACGACCGGTGTCGCTAGCGCGAACCAAGCGCTGTTTGAGCCGGGCACGGGGCGTGCGGTTTTCGCAGGATTTCAATGGAAGCTGTGAGCAGCATGAGAGTTTTGTGTGTGGGAGCTAGTGCCTAGCCAATCGTATTGGTTTTGATCCGACGCCGCATCGCTTGCAAGCAAGCCCCCACAAAAAACAGCAAACCGGACTGGCCTTGCGAGAGCCCGCCGGCAGGCGAAGGGTTTTGATTTTGATCAGGAGCTGATCGCTTGCAAGCAAGCTCCTACAAAAGACGGGAATCCATTGTCTTGTGGGAGCCAGGTCTTGTGGGAGCCAGCTTGCTGGCGAATGCGACTGAGTTAACGACTTACTGTTAACTCAGCGTGCCAAGCGCCACGCGATTGAACGGTTTAATCTCATCGACCTTACCGTGACGAATTTTTTCTAACCATGTAGGGTCCTGCAAGAGCACACGTCCTACTGCTATCAGCTCAAACTCTTGGTTATTCATACGACGGGCAAGCTCATCAACACCCGTAGCATTGGCGTCTCCGCCCATGCCCATCTGCGAATCGCCAATAAAGTCTTCATCCAGACCCACACTGCCTACGGACATCGCGGGCTTGCCGGTAATTTTTTGCGTCCAGCCCGCTAAGTTTAAATCGGAACCGTCGAACTCGGGCTCCCAAAAACGTCGCGTCGAGCAATGAAAAACGTCAACCCCCGCTTCCACTAATGGCGCGAGGAAGCGCTCAAGCTGCTCCGGTGTTTGCACCAAACGCGCACTATAGTCTTGCTGTTTCCACTGTGAAAAACGCAACACAATAGCGAAGTCTTCTCCAACTTCCGCACGCACCGCGCGAACAATCTGTTGCGCAAACAAGGTGCGCTTTTCCAACGAACCGCCGTACTCATCATCACGCTGATTGGTGCCTTCCCAGAAGAACTGGTCGATCAAGTAACCATGCGCGCCATGAATCTCAACGCCGTCAAAACCAATCGCCTTGGCGTCACGCGCGCCTTCTGCAAACGCCCGCACGACATCATCAATGTCTTGCTGGGTCATCTTATGGCAGCCCATTTTTCCCGGCTTGTGCATGCCTGATGGGCTATAACCAGGAACGTCTTTATCAGGACCAATGCCTGGACGACGCACCGCCCCAACGTGCCATAACTGCGGAATAATTTGCCCGCCCGCCTCATGTACGGCATCGACCACCTTCCTCCAGCCCTCTAACGCGGCACCATGAAAAGCGGGGACCTGCTCGTACCCGTTGGCTGCCTGATGATTCACCGTGGTCCCCTCTGTAATCAGCAAGCCCACGCCCGCTTCAGCACGGCGGCGGTAATAACCAACAACCTCATCATTGGGGACATAGCCCGGCGAACGCATCCGCGTCATCGGTGCCATAGCAACTCTGTTCGCCATATTGAGTGACTTTAACGAAAACGGCTGAAATAAAACGGATAGCTCTGTGGACATAAAAAGACTCCCAAAATAATAACGTCACGACAACGCGGAGCCAGACAGAGTCGGCCACGCCTTCGGATTGAACAAAAAAGTGGCCGGGACAACCCAGCCAAGCAGTACGGCATACACAATCAGAAATCAGCGCAATCTGGTTTCATTTAGCAACCTTATATTGGATTGGTTGCTTTTTGCAACCTTTGTTATCAGAATGACCCCATGAGCGAACTGAAAAACACCTCACCCACGCCCCCACCAGCGAAGCGCAGCGCTAAGGCCTCACGCCAAAACGATCCCTGCTCAGTGGCTCGCGCCCTGAACGACGTCGGCGACTGGTGGTCTCTGCTGATCGTGCGGCAGGCTATGTATGGCACACGCCGCTATGGCGATTTTCAGAAGCAGCTCGGCATCGCCAAAAATATCCTCTGCGACCGGCTCACACGCCTCGTTAACAACGAGGTGTTAAAGAAAGTGGATATCGGTGAGCACGGGCAACGCTTCGAGTACCGTCTTACCGAAAAAGGCAAAGACCTCTTTCCTGTGCTCGTGGCATTGCGTCAGTGGGGGGATAAGTGGAATCGCGAAGACGGCGATGCGCCAGTTCGACTAGTCGACCGACGCCTTGGCCTGCCGGTACAACGTATTCAGGTGCTTGATGAAGAGGGACAACCGCTAACGGTTTCAGATGTGCTCTCGTTTAATCTGCCGGAAATCGTCGCAGAATAATGGCCACGCCGAACTAACCACGCAGCCCATTCGCCCATTACCGTTAAGCTGCCGCCACATTCATGGCAGCATGTTTAGCGGTACGATCAAACACCTGCCAGCGCAGAACGCATCTGATCAATCACCGCTTTATAGTCAGGCTTACCATAAATGGCCGAGCCCGCTACAAACATATCGGCGCCCGCCGCCGCGATTTCGGCAATATTTTTTTCGTTAACGCCGCCATCAACTTCCAAACGAATATCCAAGCCGCTGTCATCAATCAATCGGCGAACTTTTTCCAATTTTTTGAGCGTGCCTGAAATAAATTTCTGTCCGCCGAAACCAGGGTTCACCGACATCAGCAACACCATGTCGATCTTGTCGAGTACATACTCAAGGCAATCTGGTGAGGTGGCCGGATTCAGCACCAGACCTGCTTTACAGCCGTGCGATTGGATCAGCTGCAATGAGCGGTCAACGTGCGTGCTAGCCTCTGGGTGGAAGGTGATAAAACTCGCACCTGCCGCTGCAAAGGAATCGATTAACGCATCGACCGGCGAAACCATAAGGTGAACGTCAATCGGTGCCGTAATACCGTAATCACGTAACGCCTTGCACACCATCGGCCCCATGGTCAGATTAGGTACATAGTGATTATCCATCACGTCGAAGTGAATCACGTCTGCGCCAGCCGCCAGCACCGCATCGCAATCGGCGCCGAGGCGAGCAAAGTCAGCGGAAAGAATTGACGGGGCGATCCAGAAATCCTGCTTAGACATAATGGCGTTTCCAAGTGTGTGTATTGATTGCTTGCGCTACAAATTGTGGTGCTTCTAACGCAGCGGCTTGCGCAAAAAAAGATCCAGTTCTGCTAATCGCTGAGGTGTACCGATATCCCACCAATGGCCGGCGTGATAGCGACCGGCAATGGTGCTGCTGGCCTGACCACTGACCACATCGCCCTGCATGGTTTCTCTCAGCAAAACGCCAAGCCTCACTTCACTCTGATCGGCGGCATCAGCGAAAAACGCCGGGCGGTAAACCCCAACGCCAGAAAAGGTAAGTCTCAATGCTCCGTCAGAGCCTGACCCGTCGGGCGAATTGTCGCGCACTTTGCCGTCGTTGGCTAAGACGAAATCACCGTCGGGATTATGTTCAGGGTTCTCCACTAACACCAATATTGCGGCGTCACTGTCTCCCAGAGCATCGGGAAGCGCTAACGGGGCAAAATCAATATCGGTCCATATGTCGCCGTTCACGACCAGAAAGGGCTCATCGCCAAGCAGCGGCAGCGCCCGCCGAATGCCTCCCGCCGTTTCCAGCGGCTGGCCTTCACGAGAATACTGAATGCGCACGCCAAATTGGCTGCCGTCGCCGAGCGCCGCCTCAAGCTTATCGCCAAGCCAAGCGGTGTTAATCACGAGATCAACAAACCCAGCATCACGCAGTCGCTCGATATGCCAAACGATCAACGGCTTACCGCCCGCCTCAAGCAGAGGCTTAGGCGTGTGATCCGTTAACGGGCGCATACGGGTACCGAGTCCTGCAGCAAGAATCATGGCTTTCATGGTGACAGCATATCCTATCGTTAGAGTGACTCGTTATGGCGACGGTTTACGGCTGGCGCAGATCGCTTGCAAGCAAGCTCTTACAAAAAACGAAACCCTTTAGAAGTTCGCTCAGCTTTCTGTGCTCGGCAGATTATCGAGTAGCTCCCCTAGTGCCGCCAACTCCGGGCGACGGGCGATAACCGTGCGCAAATACGCGAAGAAGCGCGGCACGTCTTCAAGGTAATGTCCCTTGCCGTCGCGGTGCTTAATGCGGGCGAAAATGCCAATCACTTTCAAATGACGTTGGGCGCCCATCAAGTCGCAATCGTGGAGAAACTCGGGAAAAGATGCGGGTACTGGCAAGTGCGCGGCACGGGCTTTTTCCCAATACTGCTCTAGCCAGATCAGCACCTTATCCTCTGGCCAACTGAGAAAGGCATCTTTAAATAAGCAGATCGCGTCATAGCTGATCGGCCCATACACCGCATCTTGAAAATCGATCACACCGGGGTTTGGTTCAGAATCCATCAGATTGCGCGGCATAAAGTCACGGTGCACGTAAACACGCCCCTGCCCCAGTGCCCGTTTCACCAGCAGATCAAAAACCTGATCAAGCTGGGCACGTAGATCGGCACTGATCGCAAGGCCCAAATGAGTTTTCAGGTACCACTCAGGAAACAATTCCAACTCACGGCGCAGCAATGCCTCATCGTACACCGGTAAAATATCAGGTTGGCTGGCGCACTGAATTTTCACCAGCGCGTCCATTGCTTTGTTAAAGAGTGTGTCGGCGTTGTCGGCGTTAATATGGGTCAACCAGGTCTGCGTACCCATATCCGACAACAGCAAAAAGCCCCGCTCGAGGTCCTGTGCGACAACATGCGGAACATGGACGCCTGCGTCACCGAATAGGCTGGCAATCTGCACAAACGGGCGACAATCCTCTTGCTCCGGCGGTGCATCCATACCAATTAGCGTTCGATCACCTAGGTCAAAACGAAAATAGCGACGGAAACTTGCATCGGCCGACGCCGGCTCTCCCACCACCACACAGCCTAGTTGCTCGCCAACCCATTGTTCCAGTGCCTGCTTTCTTACGTCGTTCTGCGGCTGCATTAGTGCCCTCATTACATTAAACTGCCGCGAGCTTTTTACCTGTTCCGGACTCCGAATGCCACTGCGTCGCCATCGCACTTTACTTTTACTCAGTCTGCTAAGCACAGCGGCCGCAGCCGAACCGTCGATAAATTGGGTCGACGAAGAGGCTATGTCAGCGCTGGAGCCTGCGCTACAGAAGGCTATGCCGCCCCACTGCGGCGGTCTTTACTATAATCCAGCCTTCACCTTGCCGCCCGAAACACGCGACACCGTGATCACCGCCAAAAATACGTCACTTGCACCTAAGGGGCTCGCTAAGCTGTCCGGTGATGTGCAGATCATCCAGCCCAAGCGACGTTTATTCGCCGAACATGCAGAACTTAACCAAGAAACCGGTGATTTTCGTCTGGCCGGCGATATTCGCGTGGAAATGCCGAACCTCACCTTTACGGCGCGCGAGCTGATCGGCAACACCCGCAACGAGACCGCCCAGCTGACCGGTGCTAGCTACGCCCTGTTCGATCTCCACGCTCGCGGCACTGCAGAAGGCTTCCAGCACGACAAGCTCATCACCCAAATTGAGCATGGCAGCTATACGTCGTGCCCGCCGGACTCCGACGCTTGGCTGATCAGCGCTAACGACATCGAGCTCAATCAAGAAAACGGCTGGGGTGAGGCGCGCAACGTCGTGCTGCGTGTGCAGAACATACCGATCATTTGGCTACCATGGATGACCTTCCCGATTGATGACCGGCGCAAGACCGGCTTGCTGTTTCCCTCTATCGGTGGTGGCGACGCAGGTGGCGTCGATATTTCGCAGCCCATCTACCTGAACCTTCACCCGCAATATGACGCTATTGTCGCGCCTCGACGTATCGAAAGTCGTGGTAACGGATTGGAAACCGACTTCCGCTATCTCGGCGAACTCGGCACAGGTAACGTGAGTTACGGCTGGTTATCAAAAGATAAATTATTTAATGACGAAGACCGCGCTCAGGCGCAGTGGCGACACGAAGGCAATATGGATCGCTGGTTTTTTGAAACCGACATCAATTACGTCTCCGACGACTTTTATTTAAAAGATCTTGATAGCGGGCTTGAAGTGTCTTCGACTACGCATTTGCCACGCTTCGCCGAAGCGCGTTATTTGGGGCGCACATGGCAATTACTCGCGCGAGCGCAAAGCTGGCAAACCATTGACCCCCTGCTCGACGATGCCGACCTGCCCTATCGCCGCCTACCGCAATTTCAAGTCAGTGGTGATCCGACACTCGTGGGCCCCGTTAAAATGGAATGGCTCAGCGATTACACCTACTTCGATCGCAATGCGGATTTACCCACCAACGATACACTGGGCCAGCGCATACACACCCAGCCCGCGCTTACCATGCGACTAGAGAATAACTGGGGCTACATCCAGCCACGAGCACGGCTTTATTACACCGACTACGATCTTGAGGAGTCCGGCCCGGGGATTGGCGAAGACCCGGAGCGACACTTGTGGGGCTACAACCTCGATGCCGGCATGGTGTTCGAGCGTTACGCCGCGGAAAATACTTTTTTGCAAACACTTGAGCCACGCATCTTTTTTAACCGCGTGGAATACCGCCAGCAAGACAACCTGCCCCTGTTCGACTCAGACGAACTAACGCCATCCTACGCGGCGCTGTTTCGTGAAAACCGCTTTACCGGTTATGACCGCATTGGCGACGAACAAAGCACCACCTTCGCCGTCAGCTCGCGCTTTCTCGACCCGCAAAGCGGAGAGGAGAGCTTGCGCTTACGCATCGCTCAAAAGCTCTATCACGACGACCGCAGGGTGCAAATAGAGGGCGATATTGAAACAGACAAAACGTCACCCGTTATCAGCGAAGCCAGCATGAAGCTCACTGACGAATGGAACGTGGAAGTATTTAATCACTGGAATTCGTCACTCAACCGTCGCGAGCTCAACGGCCTACGAGTCAGCTTTCGGGACAATCAGCGGCGCCTGTTTAGCCTAAACGTGACCGACCGACCGCGCGACGATTTACTGCAAGGGGAACTGGCGGCGCTCGTGCCAGTCCATAGTCGATGGAACTTGGTTGGCCGTTGGTTTTACGACATCAATGAACAACGCTCGCTGGAAACGCTTTCTGGCGTAGAATACAGCGACTGCTGCTGGGGAGTTCGTTTCGTTAATCTGCGCGAGTTAAGCGACGAAAACGGCGACGGCTCTCTGGAAGGCGAGTCCACTTGGATGGTGCAAATCGTCCTTAACGGTCTCGGCGGCTTCGGCGGTCGAATTGACAGTCTGCTAGAACGAAGTATCCCTGGATACAGGAGCAAGAATGATTAACAAATCTCTGAGCAACGCCTGGCACTCTGTGCGCGGCGTAATCCTGTGCGCGTTACTGGCACCTTCCCTAGCCAGCGCCGGCAAAATGGTGATGCTCGACAACATTGCGGCCGTCGTCAACGACACCGTTATTATGAGCAGCGAACTGGATCGCCGCGTTGAGGATGTGTTTAGGAACATCCGCGCGGAAGGTGGTCAGATGCCGCCCGTGGATATTATTCGCACCCAGGTGCTCGATCGTTTGATCGAAGAGAAACTACAACTAGAACTTGCCGAACGCATGGGCATTCGCATTGATGACACCTCTCTCAATGACGCACTCAGCAATATCGCTCGGCAAAACAACCTGACGCTGGAACAATTTGCTGAGCAAATTCGTAGCGAAGGTTTGGACTGGGCGCAGTTCCGCCAACAAATCCGTGGCGACATTGTGATGAACCAAGTACGCCAACGCCAAGTCGGTCAACGTGTGCGTGTTACGGATCGCGAAATTGATCGCTTTCTCGATTCAGAACAAGGCAAACGCTTATTTGAAAGTGAATTTCGTCTTGGCCATATTCTGATTCAAATTCCTGATGGCGCCACCCCAGATCAAATTCAAGTGGCGGAAAAGGAAGCCAATGACGTTCTCTCGAAACTCAAGGAAGGCGTCGAATTTTCGCAAATGGCAATCAGCCACTCAGATGATCCCTACGCACTAAAGGGTGGCGATCTTGGCTGGCGACCTGCGGCACAATGGCCCTCGCTGTTTTCCGACGAAGTCATTGATATGCAAGCCGGCGACATTGCCGGGCCGCTACGCTCGGGTAACGGCTTTCATATTTTGAAAATGATCGATCGCAAAGGCGACGTTACTACCATCGTAGAGCAATACCACACTCGTCATATCTTGCTGAAACCGAGCACTATTCGCTCCGCCGACGCCTCGCGCGAGCTGGCCCGCTCACTTCATGCGCGCATAGAGAGTGGCGAAAGCATTGAGAAACTCGCGCGCGAATATTCCGACGACCCTGGCAGCGCTCGCAGCGGTGGCGAGCTAGGCTGGATTTCTGCCGGCGAAATGGTGCCCGAATTTGAACAACAGATGATTGCCACGCCGGTCGGCCAGCTATCTGCTGTTTTCGAAACACAATATGGCTGGCACTTTTTACGCGTTGACGAAAAGCGCAGCGCCGACATGAGTGATGAGTACCGTCGTATTAAAGCGCGCAACGCACTTCAGCAGCGCCGTTATAGCGAAGAAGTTCAAACATGGCTGCGCGAGATTCGCGAAGAGGCCTATGTCGATATCCGCATCTAAACCCATAACTCGGCCTATCGTTAAGCCTATCGTCATTACCAGTGGTGACCCCGCTGGTATCGGCCCAGATCTGGTTTTGCAGCTTGGCCAACACCTTGGCTCGTCGCCATGGGTCGTGATTGCCGACATCGACGTGCTCACGGCGCGCGCGCAACAACTCTCGTTCGACAACATTGCCTTTAGCGCATGGCAACCTGGCGATGCGCTCCCCGCGCCTAGCGCAACAAAAAACACCCCTAATACGATCGCCGTTTGGCACTGCCCTGCCGGCGCCACCGTACGAGCCGGTTACGCAGATCCAGCTACCGCCGTGGGCACTCTGGAAATGTTACGGCGCGCCGCGCAAGGTTGTTTAGACGGCACCTTTAGCGCCATGGTGACCGCCCCTGTGGCAAAAAATATTATTTGCGACGGCGCCGACCCAAGCTTTACCGGGCACACCGAATTTCTCGCCGAGCAAGCGAACGCCAAGCAAGTCGTCATGATGCTTGTCGGCAAAACACTACGTGTTGCACTCGCAACGACTCATCTACCATTACGAGACGTTGCCGACGCCATCACTAGCACCTCCCTTGAAACAACATTGCGCATCCTGCAACGCGACCTACAAAACACCTTCGCCATCGCCTCGCCACGCATTCTTGTGCTTGGCCTAAATCCCCACGCGGGCGAAAGCGGCCACCTCGGCCATGAAGAAATCGATACGATTATTCCGCTGCTGGAACGTCTGCGCGCAGAAGGTTTCGCGCTCACTGGTCCCGTGCCGGCAGACACCGCGTTTAATCAAACACTGCTGAATCAACACGATGCTGTGCTAGCCATGTATCATGATCAGGGCTTACCGGTGTTAAAATTTTCCAGCTTCGGTGAAGCGGTTAATATTACCCTCGGCCTACCGTTCATTCGCACCTCGGTCGACCACGGCACAGCATTTGATTTAGCCGGCACAGGCAAAGCCCAACCCGGCAGCCTGATTGCCGCCACCCAACTGGCGCTCACACTGGCCGCACATTCTGTCGCATCCTCGGTACAATCCTCGGTACAATCCTCCGTACCCCCCGAGCCGCAGACTAAATAGAGGCTTCATGAAAGACCACGCCCCACGCAAACGCTTCGGCCAACACTTTCTAACCGATACCACACTGGTCGACAGAATGGTGCGTGCCATTGCGCCTACTGATGATCAAATCGTCGTGGAAATCGGCCCCGGCCAAGGTGCGCTAACACTGCCGTTGCTCGACAGGCTCAATCATTTGCAGGTGGTAGAACTCGATCGTGATTTAATTTCGCGACTGGAGCGCACGATTGCGGCCCCGCGCATGACCATTCACGCGGCCGATGCGCTGAAATTTGATTTCCGCTCGCTAGCCAAAGATGGCAAAAAGATTCGCGTGGTCGGCAACTTGCCGTACAACATTTCCACGCCGCTGATGTTTCATTTGCTCGACCAAGCAGACTGCATCGAAGACATGCACTTTATGCTGCAAAAGGAAGTGGTTGATCGCCTCACTGCCACCCCTGGCACGTCAGACTGGGGAAGGCTGTCGGTAATGGTGCAGTATTACTGCCAGAACGATTATCTGTTTTTCGTCCCGCCGGAAGCATTTAGCCCACCGCCGCGGGTCGATTCCGCCGTTGTTCGCCTCACACCGCTGGCCGAACCAGCCGTTAAGGCCACCGATTTCGGCATTTTCCGGCAGCTGGTCAACCAAGCGTTCACACAACGACGCAAGGTGATCAGCAATGCGCTAAAATCATGGCTAACCGCCGAACAAATCGTGGCCGCAGGCGTTGACCCTGGCAAACGACCCGATGCCATCGGCTTGACGGAGTTCGTCAATCTCGCCAACAGCGCCACTGTCATATACGGCAGCAAGCAGGAAAACGACGCATGAGCACGCCACAGGAAGACCCGCGCTACCGCATTTCGATTTCCGTTGAGAGTGAATATCTCGCCGACCAAAGTGATGTGGAAAGCCATCGCTGGGTATTCGCCTACCATGTGTCCATTCATAACGGCGGCGACGTCAGCGCCCGCTTGCTCACCCGCCACTGGGTCATTACCGACGGCGAAGAGCGCGTGCAAGAAGTGCATGGCGAAGGTGTCATTGGCGAACAACCGAGCATTGCACCCGGACAAACTTACGAGTACACCAGCGGCGCGGTGCTCGAAACATCGGTCGGCAGCATGCATGGCAGCTACCAAATGCTGGCAGAAGACGGCACCTGCTTCGACGCCAACATTCCCGCCTTCACGTTAGCGCCGCCGAACACGCTGCACTGATGAGCCGCTAAATGAGCACTTATGCTGTCGGCGATTTGCAGGGCTGCTTAGAGGCCTTTAACTGCTTACTCGAAGAAATCGCGTTTACGCCGGGCAAAGATCGCCTGCTCTTAGCTGGCGATTTGGTCGCTCGCGGCCCTGATTCACTCGGCACGCTAAGGCGGGTTTACGCATTGCGCGATCACCTTCACTGTGTGCTCGGCAATCACGACCTGCACCTACTAGCACTCGCCCACGGCGTCACTCCACATAAAGACGGCAAGAAAAAGAAAGACACCGATCTACAAAGCATTCTCGATGCTCCCGATCGCGACGCCCTACTCGGCTGGCTACAACAGCAACCACTACTGCATCGCGAACCGGAATTTAATGTCGTACTCACCCACGCTGGATTGCCACCACTGTGGGCACTCGCCGACGCGGAAACGCGCGCGCGGGAAGTCACCACCATTCTGCAGTCCGATCAAGCTCAACATTTTTTTGATCACATGTACGGCGACAAACCCACTGGCTGGCACGACGACCTCCAAGGCCCAGATCGCTGGCGTGTCATCACCAATTACTTCACCCGTATGCGCTTTATCAATCTGCAGGGTGAACTTGAGTTCGCCAGCAAAGGCGAAGTCAACAAAGCGCCAACAGGATACTTTCCTTGGTTCGAACATCCGCAACGGCAAAATCAAGACGTCAAAATACTGTTTGGCCATTGGGCCGCACTCGACGGTGACGTCCCTCATCAGAATATTGAAGCGCTCGATACCGGCTGCGTCTGGGGCGGCGCCCTGACCGCACTGCGATTAGAGGACGGCCAACTCTTTACCTGCACCTGTGCGAACGAAGAGTCATAGCTCCGCCACGTCCCGGCAACAGCGATTATCCCATCAGTCACCCGCCATACCGCCGCCCGCCGGCCCGCAAACACGAGCGGTACACATTTCACACAATTTTATCGTTTAATTTGTACTAAACGATCAGTATAGTCCCTGAAGTAGTACTGGAGGCGTCTCCTAGCAGCCCTCATCAGCCGGCCATTTATCAGCCCCGATGAGAGCCGCCGATCACAACACTGTTACAACAAATTGGTCACACACATGAACAAGCCCTATTTGCTCGCCGGCTCATTAACCTTCGCCATTATTGCTTGGGTCCTTGCTGGTGCGCTGTTTTCAGATGAGTCCGCCACGAACGCCGACAAGGGTCGCGCAGCCCAGCCACTGATGGCCGTCGAAGTGCAGCCCTTTAACGCCAGCACTATTCAGCGACGCCTCACCGCCTATGGCAACGTACAGCCTAACCGCGCCGTCACAGTGCGCGCCGAAACGCTCGGCCGTATTACCGGCATTAATGTACAAGAGGGCACCGCCGTGCGCGCCGGCCAGTCATTGGTCAGTATCGATATGAACGATCGACGCCCTAGGCGCGAAGAAGCCAAGTCCCTCTTGGCCGAAAAAGAACGTTCCTACGAAATGATTAAAAAGCTCGGCGAGCAAGGCTATCAAGCGCAAAAGATGGTCGACGAAAGTTATTCTGCCCTACAGTCTGCCCGTGCCGACTTAGCCAAAATTGAATTGGAAATCAGAAATACAACGATCGTTGCACCATTCGACGGTGTACTGGAAAAGCGCTTTGTTGAAATCGGCGACTATGCCGCCGTCAACGGCGAGATCGCCACCATCGTCGACAACGACCCGCTAACGATTACTGTGCACATTCCGCAGCAAGATATTGGCAAAGTGACACGCAACAGCAGTGCTGAAGTGGTTTTCGCGACCGGCGAGAGGCGTCAAGGCAATGTTAGCTTTGTCGCCAGTCGCGCAGACGAAACCACGCGCACTTTTCGTGTTGAGCTTTCTGTCAAAAACCCTGGCGGCAGTATTCCTTCAGGTACCAGCGCTGAAACCCATATTCCTGCTGGCACGATTGCCGCGCAGTTTGTCTCACCCGCACTGTTCACTTTAAATGACGCTGGGGAGATCGGCATTAAGACCGTTAACGAAAAAGATGAGGTGATCTTTTACCCGGTCGACATCGTCTATGCGGAAGCAGACGGTGCCTGGGTAAGTGGTTTACCAGAGCAATCCAATGTTATTACTGTCGGCCAAGGCTTCGTTCGCAACGGCGACACGGTGATCGCCAAGAGCATTCAGCGTGACGAAGACGCAAAAGCAATGAGCACAGTACAAAACCAGCCCGTTAACAGCAGCACAACGCCAGAAGTCGTTCAATGAACGGTATTATTGATGCCGCGTTCAGTCGCGGTCGCACGGTTGCGCTATGTTTTGTGATGATCCTATTAATGGGCGGCAGTGCCTACTTCAATATTCCCAAAGAATCCGAACCTGACATTCCGATTCCGATTATCTATGTCTCGGTTTACCACGAAGGCATTGCACCAGAAGATGCGGAGCGATTGCTGGCTAGACCGCTGGAAAAAGAACTTCAGTCGATCGAAGGCATTAAGGAAATGCGCTCTGTGGCTGGCGAAGGTTACGCCTCGGTTACGCTAGAATTCGACGCCGGTTTCGATGCCGACCAAGCACTGCAGGATGTACGCGACAAAGTCGATTTAGCAAAATCCGAATTACCACCAGAAAGCGACGAACCACGTGTCACCGAAATTAACGTCGCGCTGTTTCCAGTGCTCACCGTGGTCCTCTCTGGCAACGTTCCCGAACGCATGCTCGTCACCGTGGCGCGCGAACTAAAAGACAATATCGAAGCGCTTCCAGGTGTTCTGTCCGTTGATATCGGTGGTGATCGCGAAGAAGTACTCGAAGTCATTGCCGATTCCTCGGTCATGGAAACCTACGACATTTCCTTTACTGATCTCTTTACGTTGTTGCAGCGCAATAACCGGCTCGTGGCGGCAGGTGCGCTCGATACCGG
>TARA_R110002073_G_scaffold74100_11_pt1 | contig 47639 bp, 39 predicted proteins | sample TARA_R110002073 | Tara Oceans TARA_R110002073 (sample SAMEA4397174) | marine metagenome | biome: Polar Biome; feature: [DCM] deep chlorophyll maximum layer (ENVO:01000326); material: water (ENVO:00002006), including particulate matter (ENVO:01000060) such as... | depth 40 m
ACGGCAGTTGAAAATGCCATTGCCCTCGACGCCGCGATTGCTAAACCGGCGATCAGTGATGCTGCATCACGGGACCTTGCTTGGGACGCAGCGGTTACGACCGAGAGCCCGAGCGAGGGTGGCAAATCGGGCGAAGCAAACGATGCCAGCGACGAGAAGGCTTCGCTGACATTTCGAGTTATTCCGTGGGCGACAGTTACGGTCGATGGCAAGAATTACGGTCAAACGCCGCAGACCATTCACTTGCGACGCGGCAAGCATCGGATTGTCCTCGAAAACGCGGGGCTCGATCGACGTGAGAGTTTTTCTATTAGGCTAAAGAGCGGGCAGAAAAAAACCGTCAACAAGAATTGGCGATAGGCTAGCGAGCGCCGCAATCGTTATGACATCTGGCGACAGTGCTCGCCAAAGATGTGAATAGCGCGTCACATCTGGCCACGTTGTGCCGGGACTTACCACTGGCACAAATGCTGCTGTAGGACCTCTGCATGAAAGTAGCTCTCCTTAGCACTGCTCTAGCTTTGGCCGCGTGCAACCAGCACGTTGTCACCTACGATACGTCTCTCCCTCGTGGCAAAGTTCATTCCGAGTGGACCGGTCACTACCTCTACGGAAGCATCGGCCACACCGATATCAACGTCCGCAGGATTTGCCCAGAAGGCGCTGCCAAGATCGAAACCTATCGCTCCTTTGGCAATGGTATGATTGGCGCACTCACGCTTGGCATCTACACACCCAGAACTGTGCGCATTACCTGCGTATCGGGTAATACGGCCATTGCAGCCCTTAGCGAGGAAGGCAAGATTGCCTACGACTCGTTTGTGAATCGTATGGTTGCGGTTCAAACCGACAATACGATTACTCCAAAGTCGATAACGATTCACTGCGGTCCCCACGATCGACCAATGCCGCAGGAACCGGCTGCACCACCTGCCGCTCCAATGCCTGCGCCATCTGCTGGCGCTCCAGGTGCAGGCTAACTCGGAGTCGCTCTACGAAAAACGCTCGGCCATGTAGGCCGCGCGTTTGGGATTTTACCTTGGGGTCACGCTCCTATATCGTAAGTGCGCGTTCTAAATAGGGAATTCAGCATACTTCGCGTTTTCCCTGAATTGGCGGGTCAGCTTGGCTCAAATGGCGGCTTGGGAGGTGTGATCTCGGCGCTTCGTTGCAGGAAACCTGGCGCACCTGGACTGCAAATTTGTGCTCTCGAGTGGCCAAAAGGCAAAAACGCGACTTCGGTCTAAAACCCTTTTGATAATAGATAGTTATGACCCTAGAGCGTGACCCCAAGTTTCTGAACGACCAATGGTGGCCGCTGGCGCTCTAGGCGCTGGCTAACTAGCGCAGTCGCTCTACGTAAAACGCTCGGCCATGTAGGCCGAGCATTTGCGTCGTAATCATCGTGTTTTCGCCGCTGCTGTTACGCCGCTGGCGCCTGCACGCGGATCGCCATCTTGCCCTTGTGCTTATTCTCGGCCATCAGCTGATGCGCATGTGCGGTCTCTTCAAAGTTAAAGACCTGGTCGAGCACTGGATGAATCTTTTGCTCGTGCATAAGTGCATTGGCTTTCTCCGCCTGAAATGCATTGGCAAAGTGTGAGCCGATAATGCTCTTTTGGCGCATCCACAAGTAGCGCACATCGAAGTCGAGGTCGTAGCCGGTTGTCGCTCCGCAGATCATGATGGTGCCAAAGCGCTTTGCCACAAGCACCGATGTTGGAAAGGTGTATTTACCAACGTGCTCAAAGACGATGTCCGCATCTTGCCCGCCAGTGAGTTCGCGAATGCGCTTGCCAAAGCGCCGCGATTCGCTTGGGCCTTTATCGAAATCAAACTCTTTGCGGTCGATAACCATCTCGGCGCCAAGCGATCGAACCAGCTCTGCTTTGTCTTCTCGGGAAACAATCGCAATCGGATTGGCGCCTGCGAGTTTTGCTAATTGCACCGCAAAAACACCAAGGCCGCCCGATGCGCCCCAGATGAGAACGTTGTCGCCAGGTCGCATACTGCCGCGCCCCAAGAGCATGCGATAGGCGGTGAAATAGGTGAGCCCATACGAGGCGGCCTCTTCCCAACTTAGATGCTTTGGCCGCTTTAGAAGTTGCTGAGACTGCACCAGCGAGAACTGCGCAAACGAGCCGTAGTTGGTCTCGTAGCCCCAAATGCGTTGATTCTGGCAAGCCATGGGATCGTTGCCATTGCACGCTGGGCACTCGCGGCAACTCTGGTTGCAGTGCAAGACAACTTCGTCGCCGACCTTCCAGGTCTTAACCGCCGAGCCGACTTTCCAAACAATGCCAGAGGCGTCGGAACCGGCGATGTGAAACTGCTCCTCTGGGTGCATCTTCATGACGCTCACGGGCTTGCCGCGAGCTGCCCAAACACCATTGAAGTTAATGCCCGCCGCCATGTTTAGGACGAGCACATCGGTGGGCCCGCATTCGGGAACCGGAATTTCTTCGACTTGCATCGCGTCGATTGGCTCGCCTTCGCGTTCGGGGCGAATGACGATGGCCTTCATCATCTTTGGAAGTGCGCCAAGTGGCGGAATGGTACCGAGATCAAATGTTTCGCTCATCGCAGGCTCCTATTTGTTGTCCAAGAGTCGTTTTGCAATTACTTCATATTGAATTTCTGATGTGCCTTCGAAGATCCGAAACACGCGGGCATCTCGCCAATAGCGCTGCACCGGATATTCGCGGCTGTAGCCGTATCCGCCAAAGACCTGCAGGGCTTCGGAGGTCACTCTCTCGGCCATCTCCGCGGCAAAGGCCTTTGCGTAGCCAGCTTCGAGGTCGGCGCGCTCGCCTTGGTCTTTCTTCATTGCAGCGGCGTAGCAAAGCTGGCGTGCAGCCTCGAGCTCGGTTGCCATGTGCGCAATCTTGTGGCGAATCACTTGGTGCTCGCCAATCGGCTTGCCAAATTGCGTGCGGTCTTTGGCGTATTGAATCGCTGCTTCGAGAGCAGCCTGCGCCACACCAACCGCACGAGCAGCGGTTTGAATGCGCGCGTACTCGTAGGTTGGCATTAGTTGGTAGAAGCCTTTGCCTTCTACGCCACCTAAGAGATTTTCTGCTTTCACTTCGTAGCCATCAAAGCCAAGCGAGTACGACTTCATGCCCTTGTAGCCAATGGTTGGAATTGGGCTACCGGCAAGCTGTGGCGGATGAAAGTCTTCGCCTGGCTCTTTCTCAACCAAGAACATCGAAAGTCCCTTGTGACGCTTTGAGGCATCAGGGTCGGTTCGCGCAAGCACCGTTAAGATGTGTGCGCGGTTGGCAAAGGTGCACCAGGTTTTCTCACCGCGAAGAACGTACTTATCGCCGTCGCGAATCGCTCGGCACTTCATGCTTCCGGTATCGCTGCCAACATCTGGCTCGGTGAAGGCTGCAGCCGTAAGCAATTCGCCGCTCGCGATCTTGGGAAGGAAGCGCTCTTTCTGCTCTTCGGTTCCGGCGTGCCACAAAAGCGTTCCGGTAATAATCATGCGCGTCATCACCGAACCAACACTCAGCCAGCCTCGGCTAAGCTCTTCGGTGACGATCGCCATCGAGAGAGCATCGAGGCCCATGCCGTCGTACTTCTCTGGGAAAATCAGCCCAAAGTATCCAAGGTCCGCCATCTTCTGGATGATGGGCATCGGAATCTCGGCCTCTGCGTTGTCGAGGTCGTGGGCGATGGGGATGATCTCCCGCTCCACAAAGTCTCGAACACTGCGCCTAATCTCTAGATGGTGGTCAGCAAAGATACCCATAGCCGTCTGATGCTCCTCGGTTGTAATTTTAAGAGTGCAAATGTACTCGAAAATTACGCACCGTGTCAAACAACGCCTAAGTAGTATCCGTTACTTAGGGACGAATAGTAATGATCTGCGAGATTAGAGGCTTGCGGAAGCCGCGATTGTGTACGGAGCAACCCGCTCTAGAACGTGGGTGACATCGCCGGCGGCGCAGGGCTTTGGAAGAAACGCTGCGGCGCCGAGCCGAGCCGAATCTTGTGGTGCTTCGGGGCTGGAGGAAGCCAGGACAAAGGGCGGAGCTTGCTTCTCGTCGTCCAACAGTTTCACAAAGGTGGCAACGATGTCGCAGGTTTCTGCGGTTCCATCAATGACGACGAGGTCAACTGAGCCGGTTCTCACGTGGATTAGGGCTTGGCCAGGCTCTTCTGCCGAGAGCACCGTGTAGCCAAGTTCTTCCAAGTCGAGTGGCCAGCGATCGTCTACATTGCAACCAGGACGCAAAATTAAAATCGTTCCAGGCACTGCCTGAAGGGTACCTCAATCTTGGAACGTATAAGCAGTAATGACGATTACGGGAGTGACACTCATTTGCAGTAAAATGTTGCGAATGCCGTTCACCTAAGCTAGGCGATTTGAGAAGCTCCACTAGCTTGTTTTAAGAGGCTTACTTGCCAAAGCTCTTGCGAGAGGCTTGGAGAATCGTGACGAGTCGCGCGCTTGGAACCCTCGCTGCCCACGCTGCAACGAGCGACGAGCGGGAGCGACGGCGGGAGCGACGAGGGGAGCGACGGCGGGAGCGACGAGGGGAGCAACCGGGCGGGAGCGACGAGGGGAGCGACGAGGGGAGCGACGAGGGGAGCGACGGCGGGAGCGACGAGGGGAGCTTACGAGGGGCTGCCCTGTTTGCTCGCTTGCCGCACGCCTTCATCCCAACCAACTTCCTCGGCCAAGACGCGAGCCTCCCGAACACTGGCCGGCGTGATGCGACGAACGGTCTGGGTTGGACGACTGCCCGCAAGCAGAAGCTCAGCGGTTGTGCGGCGATCTCCAAGCTCGCGCATATCGTCTATCGCGCGCCGGCGGAAGCCCTGCGCTTTGTCAACATCACCCAAGTCTTCGTGAAGTCCAGCGAGGGTTGCATAGCTTCGCGCGGCGCCAACAGCATTGTTGCTGGCCTGGGCAAGCCGCACAGCATGCTTGCCGGTTTCGATGGCGCGCTGGGCTTGGCCCTCGGAGCCGTAGAGTTGCGTAAGGCGAAGCAGGAGCCGCCAAAATTTTGCTGGAGCGTGCCGAACCCTTGGGCCTTCGCCCATGGTCACAAGATCGATGCCCTCTTCGAGTTCGCGGATGGCTCCCTTCACATCGCCTGCGCGCAAACACATCGTCGCCAAATCTAAGTACGCGTCGGTAAGGATGTCGACAGCCAACATGGGAATGGCGATGGCGATGACGTGCCGGTAGAGAGTGATGGAGCCGTCGATATCCCCTTCGGTTGCCCGGAGTTGTGCGGAGGCTCGCAGCAGTTGTGCATGCAGCGCTGGAGCGTCTTTGCATCCGTTCGTGGCCTCATCGAGGATGCCGCGCGCCAAACCAACTTCGCCAGCGACTCGAAGGGCATCGGCAAGGCGAATCGAAATGGTGACCAGCTGCAACTGCGTGCTGCTATCGGGCGAATTCATCAGCACCCTGCGAGTCGCGATGAGCGCCCGATTGAAGAGCGCTGCAGCCCCAGCATCGTCGAGTTGTCGCACCGCATTGTCGCCAGCTCGCGCAAGTAGGCGACTCGCGCGTTCCATGTCGCCAGCCTGCTCAGCGTGCATTCCCAAGATTGCAGGGTCTGAGATGCTTGCAATCAGAATATCACCAGCCGATTGGTGAAGCATTCTTCGAACATCGTGTGGCGTATCAGCGTAGACAACTTCGCGGAACATGTAGTCGCGAAACGAGAGCATTTTCTCGTGTGCGTGAAGCATGTCGCGGTTCTCAAGCAGTTGGAGCGCAGCATTTAGCTCGATTCGCCCCATCGAGCTGGCAAGTGTTTCGGTTAAGTCCTCGGTGCTTGTCGCGTAGCCAAAGACCGCCGCAACTTGCAGAACTCGTTGCGCCGCGGACGGCAAGAAGCTGTAGCGGCTTGCGAGCAAGTCGGCGAGAGTCTCGGGCGCTGTGCGCACGTCGCCGCCCTCGACGATGTACCGCATCAGGTGGCGAATGTGCTCGGGATTGCCGCCAGAGACGGTTCGAAGCTCGTCGAGGGTTACCAAATCGGGCAGCCCGCGGGTTGCACAGTGGGTTACCACGCTACGAAGATCGTCGTCGCCAAGTGGAAGTAGTTCGACGTGCTGAAGGTTCTCCCAGTCCAATGTAATGGAATCGTCGGAGGTGAGAAGAATTCTTAGGCTAGGAGATCGAAGGTTGCTTGAGCAAAGCTGCCGCAAAAGCTCTTGGCTTGGCAGGTCAAAGAGGTGGTAGTTCTCGAACGCAAGTACCGCATTGAGCTGCTTGCCCGCAGCACGCAGTACGCGCATGGTCGAAGCGAAGAGTTCGCGTCGACGGATGGGAGCCTCAAGTTTGCACAAGCCGCCGCCCTCGTGCTGAAAGAGTTCACCGATGCCAGGTGCATCGCGCTTGCTAAGGCCAATTTCCTCAAGAGCCTCGCCGATCTCTTCGTAGGAACACAAAGCCGGCAAGTCGAGGGTCGCCGCCACGATGGCGCGGATGGGATAGAAGGGCGTCTGCTGGCAGGTTGGGTCGGGCCCGGCGAGAAAGATAAGACACTCGTCGCTACTTGAGAGCTCAAAGGCTTCGCGCAAGATCAAGCCACAGCCACAGCCGTGCTCACCGCGAAGATGCATGACGCCAGACTTTTCGGAGGTTAAGAACTCGACGACGCCATCGAGCTCGCGCTGGTGACCGATGAGCGGCAGTGGGAAGAGCTCGCTTAGAACGCCTGCGCGCTCTGGGAGTTTCTCTGATGCCTGCTGTTGGCCACCCTGCCCAAACATGCTCTGCAGGTCGCTCGCAGTTAGGTCTGCGGTCTGTGCCTCATCCGACCAGATTTCATCGTGACCTGTGTCGTCGAGTGCGAGATCAAATTCTCTGTGCTCGAAGACTTTTGCCGCGCCGCAATCGGGGCAGAACTTGAACGAGTCGGGGCTTGATGCTCCGCACTCGGCGCATGGATGTTCTTTACCGATTGCTAGATCTGCAGGAGAGCGAACATTGCGCAGCGCTTGGGCAAACTCGGTGGCACTTTCAAAGCGGTCTCGCGGATCTTTTGCAAGGGCGCGAAGGGTGGCTGCTTCGAGAGAGGCGGGAAAGGGAAGCGCGCTTTTGTGCTCGTTTGGAGGCAGTGGCACTTCGCGAAGATGGCGCTGAAGCACCTCAAGCGTGGGCGAACCGCTAAAGGGCGTAAAGCCCACGAGAAGCTCGTAGAGGATGATTCCTACCGCATAGATGTCGGCGGCAAGGGTTGGATCTTCGCCGCGAATGACTTCGGGAGCCATGTACTCGGGAGTACCGCAGATGCTGCCATCGCTATCGTCATCGCCATCGTCTGGAGTACCTGTGAGTCTCGCGATACCAAAGTCCACAACCTTGATAAGATCCCAACCGCCGCGACGGTGTTCGACCATGATGTTGTCGGCTTTTAGGTCGGCGTGAACAACGCCGCGTGCATGTGCTTCCTCTAGGGCACTAAGAATTTGACCGATAATATCGGTGATGCGCTCACTTGTGAGTTGCTCGGTTCGCAACACTTCTGTAAGTGTGAGACCACGGAGAAACTCCATCACAAGATAGAGCAGCCCATCTTCTGTCTGACCGAAGTCGATGACCGAAACGACGTTTGGATGATTGAGCCGTGAAGCCGCCTGTGCCTCGTCGTGAAAGCGCTTTATAAACCGCCGATCGCAGGCGAGTTCGGGGCGCAAGATTTTTACGGCGACGGTGCGGCCAAGGGATGTTTGGTCGGCTTTGTAGACCGTGCCAGCGGCGCCGACACCAATGCATTGCCGTAGGCAAAACTTGCCCGCAATGATCCGTCCGATGAGTGCATCGTCGGAAGGCGGCAACGTGTAGCCGCTGTCGTCACTGGGGTTGAAAGACACGAACTTGGAAGTAACCACATCGGTTTGTCTCTCTACAAGGGAAAGGGGGAATCAATGGGTAGTCAGAGTGCAAGAAGCCCGGCAGGTGTTCCATAATGGATCTGAGAAGATCCCCGTGGCGGGCCGCCGGCTGGGTCAGCAGAGTCCCCTGTAAAGTTACAGTGATTGCAGGGCCTTAGATGCTGGACCGATTACTTCGCAACTTCGAACGTCAGGCTCTTTGACCACGTGTGTGGGGTAAGACCCGACGATGGAATGCGCTCGTTCCACAGGGCTTCTACGATGCAGTTGCTAAGCACTTTGTTCGATGGCTGCTCGCCAGTTTTAACGTCCGCAATTTCGTGAGACTGGAGGGCTAGATTGATCATGACAGTACCTTGGCCGTGCTGGGCGCAAGCGCCCTTTACGCGAGAGGTGATGCGGCTCCAGTCCATCGTGAAGGCCCTGGCTGCGCCTATCCTAACGGCCGGAGCCAAGTGTGAGCCCATGCCAAAGCCGCTACTGAAGCCTTCGAGCCCAATGGTGCTTGGACGCACGCCTGGTTCGATGGCGAGGTACGACGTTACTGGCGAAACTGCGCGGCCATAGCTCGCGACGACAAACTGCTCTGATGAGGAAAGTTCTGAGAAAATGTCGTGAGAGAAGATAAAACCCGCTGTTGCGCGGTTAAACGGTTCTTGGTCGGATTTTGCACTGTACGTGACGGGCTGGGACCAAAGCTGGCCTTTGATGGAGACGTCTTGAGGTGCCACTTTCACCTGGCTCATCCAACGCCGTCCACTGCCCTCGGGCAGGGTGGTGCTCTCTTGCTCATCTGTGTCTAAGAAGGTTTCTGTGTCGTCGCCCAAGCCTGTGAGTTCCACGTGGTCGATGCGATTTGGACGCACAAGGTACAGCGCTTGGTCGGCGAGCTCGGATTGCTTGCTCTCGGCAATGCCACTTGCGACAACGGCCACGCCGCCGCGAGATTTTGCCAGCGGAAACAAGCGATGCTCGTCGTCGCGCTCGATAGCGAAGTTGCCGCCTCCGGCGACATCGGCAACATGAACAACCGTTCTGGCTGGCAACTTGGCAAGTTCGGCGACTGCACGCGGCGTCTCCCACGCTGGGCGCAGCCTATCGTCGGTCATGAGGATCAGCGCTTGCGAACCTTTGCGCTTGGCGAGCTTCGGAATCGCCATGGCCAGCCCTCGGTCAAGGAAACTGCCGTTGCGCGGCGCCAGATTGGCCATTTGCTCATTGCGAATTTTCCCTAAATCGCGGGCCTTGATAAAGCCATTGGTGAGTTCTTGGCCATGTCGGCCATAGGCGACGATCGAAACATCGGCCCAAGGAACGTGTGCGAGGTAGGCGTCCATGAGCTTGAGTTGTGCTTCGATGCCCGAGGTATCCATGGTGTGCGAGGCGTCGATGACAAAGCTCACCGAGAGCGGCCGGGGCAGTGCCGAGAGTTGCTCGGCAACATCGATATCGATGCGGCTAAATTGGGTCTTCTCGATCATGGCCACCCGGCCCAAGCGAAGCTGTGTCTTGCTCTCGACTGTGCGAACACCAATGGTTGCAAGACCTGCCTGCGACTCGGCCGGCTGCGGAATTGAGGCCGGCCTATTGTCTTGAAACGATCGGGCGCCGACGGCCGCCGAGCCCAAGCTCCACTGCTTTAGCGTTCCGCCATCCAGTGGATGATGGTCGGTAAGGAGTAGATGCCAGGTGCCGTTTGGATCACCCTTGTAGTCCAACGAAAAACTCTCATTTAGGTTGTTCTTGCCATCGGAGAGGTCCGCCGCTCGCAGCTCGTGCACCACGCCATCGGGGCTAATGATGTCGATGGCGATATCCCCGCGCCAGGTATGTCGGATGTTGGCGACAATGCTGGTCTTTGCCCAAGGGGATTCACCCCGCACAGCGATCGAGCGAACCAAGACTTTGGGATTGTCGTAACCGTGTTCCTCAAGAACCGGGTGAAGCGCTACGGCGTCTAAACGAACCGTCTTACTGCGCTGTGGGCTGCCATCGATCTCAAATCCAGGCGCTGCCCCAACCATGCGCAGAACCGGGGTTGCAAGGTTGTTGGCTTCTGGCTCGCGTGCGTAGGTTAAATAGTGGATTCCATCGGAGTAGCTGGTGGGAGCGGTAAGGGTGTACTCAATGGTATTCGACTTGCCTGGGAATATAGGGAAAACTCGTAGTGCTAGTTCGTCGGTCCAGCGCCAGTACAATAAGGCTGGGTCTTTTGGCTCGCTTGGGCCCATGCCAGTGAGTTCGACATAGAGCTCTTCGGCCTTTTCTGCATGCATGAGCTCGCCTTCGTGCCAGCGATCTTTGCCTTTGATGCGGAGGCCTGTTGCAACCGCGCCAAACGGGAGATTAATTTCCAATTGCGCTTCTTCGGCAATCTTGCCGTAGTTGTGAAAGGTGCGGCGAATCTTGTAGTAGGCAAGACCATCGCGCACGAAGACGTCGACGCGATGGGACGTTTCTATGAGCCTTTGCTCACGAGTTGCGGATAGTGAATCGGCACTGACGTTGCCGGCGCTTGCGGCGAAGAGAATGGTGAGGGGTAGGTAGAGGAGGAGAAGGCGCATGCAAGAGATGACACCTGCTCCGGGCATAAGTTCCCGCAAAACTGCGAACCGCCTCGTCGGAGAACCGTCGGGGGCGTTTCTACGTCAATCGCGGCCAACTCTTGTGGCAGCAGTGGCGGCATTCTTTGCAGGTCGCAAACTGTTACGATTCGCGTGTGCTCACCGTCGACAAAGGCGTTTCCCAGGCCGATCTGGACGTCGCTTGGAGCGAAGGTTGCTCGGCTTGGCCTGGCCTCGACGTGTCGCGCAAGGCATTTGACGAGCTCTTCCTTGAAAAGCGCGCATTGAGCACTGACGTGGAAGCCAAAGAGGTCTACGTGGCGGCTGGTTGCGGAGAAGGGGATACCGCGGCCATTCGCGCCTTTGAAGAAACCTACTTTCCCCATCTTCACGGACGCCTTCAGCAAATGCGTTTGTCGAGCCGACAGCGCGAAGAGGTTGTGCAAGAGCTACGAGAAAAACTCTTTGTGGGTAAGCCCGGGCAACGGGCTCGGATTTGCGACTATGCAGGGGATGGGAAGCTTCCCGGCTTAATCAAAGTCACCGCTTATCGATGCGCCATCGACGTGATGCGCGAAGCCAGCCACTTTGTTCCCATGTCCCAAGAAGCGTTCGAGCTGCCAACCATTTCGGACGACGCCGAACTCTTGAGCATTCGGGCCGAGTTTCAGACGCATTTCAAAAAGGCATTTGCGAGCGCGGTAGAAAAACTCTCAAGCAAGGAACGCAACATTCTGCGAATGCGCTTTATGCAAAAGCTTTCGATCGACCAGATAGCCAAGCTCTACGGAACTCACCGGGCAACGATCTTTCGATGGTTGGCATCGGCGAGAGAAGCGGTGCTGCTCGAAACTCGATCCCAGCTTGCTGCCGAGCTCGCGCTGGATCGAGACCGTCTCGATTCGCTCTTTGGGCTTATGGATTCAAAGTTTGAAGCGAGCATTGAGGCACTCTTAGAGACTCGAAACCCCGAAACCAATTCGTGAGCTCCAAGGTGACGACACCCTGCCCAGATGCAGAATCTCTGCTGAGCTTTCTCAACAGCGAGAGCGATGCGGCTACAATCGATTCTATCGATCGCCACATTGACGAGTGTGGTGACTGCGCAACCTTGATTGCCGAGTTCGCACGGCTTGAGATTCCCGAAGGGACGGTGGATGCGGGCGGCGAGTCCGAGCAGTTTGGCTCGCTGTGCCGAGGCGATACCTTGGGGCGCTACTTGGTTTTGGACCTGCTTGGGCAGGGAGCGATGGGCTCGGTGTACGCAGCCTACGACAATGAATTGGATCGCAAGGTTGCCCTAAAAGTACTTCGGCAAAGCAACTGGAGCGGCCTTGTGCGCGAAGGGCGTGCCCTTGCGTCACTTACCCATCCCAACATCGTCACGGTACACGATCTTGGCTCAGCCGATTCTCGTTCCTTTATTGCGATGGAGTTTATTGACGGAACAACTCTTAGAGAGTGGCTAACGCAAAGCAGAACGTGGCAAGAGATTGTAGCGATCTTCTTGCAGGCTGGAGATGCGCTGGCAGCCGCGCACAATGCCGGAATCGTCCACCGCGACTTTAAGCCCGACAATATGCTCATCGATGGCAAGGGCAAGGCCTCGGTCGCCGATTTTGGGTTGGCGCGAGCCGTTGATAGCGCGGACGTCGCGCCGGAAGAAATTGGTGCGATGTTTGAGGCAACCGAGCAGTCGATCGAGGCGATGGTCACACGCACCGGAGTGCTCCTTGGGACCCCGGCGTATATGGCTCCCGAACAGCTTCGCGGAGAAATTGCCGATGACCTCTCCGATCAGTATTCGTTCTGCGTCGCCTTCTTCGAGGCGCTGTACAAGGAGCGACCGTTCTTCGCCAAGAGCGCCAAGGGGTTGTACGAGCTTCAGATGTCCTCAGAGGCGTCACTTCGAGGCAAGGCTCAGGTGCCTTCGTGGATAGGCCAGGCGCTTTTGCGAGGCTTGGCTCGCGATCCTGCGAGTCGGCATCCGTCGATGGGGGCGTTGGTTTCAGTGCTGCGAACCGATCCACGCAAGGTATTCTGGCGCCGGCTTAAGGTTGCTGGTGTGCTGGGAACGATCACAATTCTTGCAGGCCTCGCCTTCATGGGATTGGGCAACCGGGCCGATGCAGCGAAGCTGTGCGAGTCATCCGGTTCTGAAATGGCCGAGACCTGGGGAGAGCCATCGATGCAGGCTCTCGCAGCGCGCTTTGACGAAATTGACACTCCGCACGCAAGGGATGTCCTCGCTAGATTGCGAGCGAGATTTGGTGGCTTTTCGCAGGAGTGGGCATCAGCGCGCGATCAAGCCTGCGCCGATACCCGCATACGAGGAGTCGCATCAGAAGATTCCTTAGAACAGCGAATGTACTGCTTTGAGAGGCATCGCCAAGAGTTTCAGATCTTGCTTACCGCGATCACCAAAGAGAGTGGGCCAGATGATTTTGTCGCAATGATCGAAGCTGCAAACGATTTGCCGCGCAGCAGCGATTGCCGCGACGTGAATCGTCCCGAGTTTCGAGTGCCTTTGCCGGCATCGGATGCCGACCGAGAGCGTGTTCAAGACATTGACGACAAGCTCGTGGAGTTGACTCCCACGCACTGGACTAAGATGAACACCGCCGACATTGCCGAGGTCGCGCTGTTAATTTCGGAGGCCAAGCCGCTTGGATACGCTCCGCTCTTAGCCCGAGCCTTTGTTGTGCAACACGAGCTGTATCGCCTGCACGAGAACGACGCTGCAGCCCTAGCTGCCGCTCGTGCTGGCATTGTGGCGGCAACTGAGGCAAAGAACAATGAAGGCATTGCGCGCTGGATGCTCTACTTCTTGTCGCGGAAAACGCTGGAGGACGCGCCGTTGGAGGAGTTTGATACCACGCGTTTCTTCGTAGGCAATGCCGTGCAGCGCGCGGGCAATACGCCAGAACTGCGGGCGCGCTTTGCCATGGCGCAGGCGCGTCACAGCAGCATCCGAACCCAAGAGGAGGTGCAAGAGAGCTTGTGGAACGAAGCGGTATCGGCGACAGAAGGCATTGGCTCGCTTAAGAATCTGCGCGCTCAGGCACTGTCGGGGCTTGGCCAAACGCTTATCGGCAATGGTCATACGACTCGCGGGCTAGACCATGTAGAGCAAGCCATCGATGTTCTTACCGACATTCACGGCCAACACTCTCCGCTTGTGATCGCCCAGCGAGGCAAGGTTGCCCATGCGCGAGTGCAATCTGGTGGCGACCCACGCGCAGCGATTGGCGACTTGCAACTTTGGGTCGAACAGGTGCGAAGCCGACACGGAGACACGCACAGAGCGATGCTCGGGCCGATGTACTACCTTGCGCAAGTCCTTTCGTGGGCTGGCGAGTTTACCGAGGCCGAGCAGCACATGCAGAAGGCTATAGCCATCGCGAGAGCGCAACCAGGCAAGATGGCCGAGACCTTGGCGACAATGCAGTTTGAACTCTCAGAAGTTTACCAAGGCCTAGGCAACTTTGAGGCGGGCGAGAAAGCGGCTCAGTTGGGGCTGGAGATATTGATCGAAGGGGTTGGGAAGAGCGATTCTCGAACGACGGAAGCGTACATCGCAGCAGCCTACGCTGCGCAGGGACGTGGCAAACTCGAGAAGGCGACGCAATTGCTCGATGAGGCGTTTCCCGCACTCGCGAATGACTCGACTCCCTTACTGCGCATTTACTGGCACTGGGTGCGCGGTCTGGTGGCCGAAGATGCTGAGGATTTTTCTGTTGCCGAGGATGTGTACCGAACGAGGATTCAATCCCAAGCAGAGCTTGGAGAAAATAGTCTTGGACGCATCGACACTTTGGTAGCACTTGGAGATGTTCTTAGGAAGCGCGGCAAGTACGCCGCCGCGCTACAGCAGTGCGAGCAAGCGCGCGAGTTGGCAAAGGCTCATCTCTCGGCTGCCGAACATCACTCGGTGATCGCCATTGGTGGTTGCATGGGAAAAACGCTTCGCGCCTTGGGGCGAGAGGATGAGGCGCTGCCATTTCTTGAGCAAGCTGTCCTGCAGCACAGCAAGCGCACCACGCGACAGCGACCGGTTTCTGTTGGGGAGACCCACTTGGTGCTCGCGAGGGCATTACAACGTACTGATCCGGATCGGGCCCGCGCCATTCTGGTAGCCGAACTCGCGCAGCGATTTCCCAGCTCGCCTGCAGAACGACGGCTGCGCACGCAGCTTGGAGAGCTGTTCGCTCAACTAAAATAGAGCGTAAAACAGCTACTTAAGTCTTTTCTCCGTATCGAGCCGCGCCAAAGTCACCATAAAACTTCGCGCAAGCCTGCGACGGTTTTCGGGATTCGCCGTTACAGGGGCAATGGCGAATTCTCAAGAGCTGTATCAGAGCCTCGCGACCCTCGATGGTTGGAAGCGAATCTGCAAACCGTTTCTCTTCATCTTTGGCGGGCCAAAGAAGTCGTTTCAGAAGTGGAATGGGTGCAACCCAAAAGGCGTCTACCAAAACTACCGACTCGCGCGCTTTGAACACGATGGCACCAAGTATGCGATTTACGCATTCTCGACCCAAAGGCAGCTTTCCGAAGCCGAGGTCGCCGGCCTAAGCCAAGCCGCTAGCCAGGTGCCACTTGGGGCGGTTCGCTATGAGTCGCTTAGCTACACCGGGCTTGAGCCTTGGCGCGGTGGAGCAGGCAGTAGCGACCCTGATTTCAATTCGATCGGGCAAATTGGCTCTGTGGAGCATGGCGTTTTTGTCTACCCATTGGCCGACGACCTCGGCTGCTCGCTTGTCGTTCACGGAACGAGCGGCGGTGAGCACTGCATCTTTCCCGTACCTAATAAGCGGCTTCAAGGGTAGCGCCGTGGCCGACGTGCAGAAACTTCAAGATTTGTTGCGACCCTTTTCTCATCGTTCCGTTACGGGAAACACTATGACTACGAAGTTAGACACCCAGTGCTTGGAGCTTTCACTATGAGCGCACCTCACTCCCACCCAGACATCATTGCCTTTATGAAGGCTGCTCCGGATCGCTTTCAGAAGTCGGGATTTCTCTTTCTGGCGAATTGGAAGTATCGCGGCGAGAAGGTTGTTCTGGGTGAGTCCTACTACCATTGCCCGCCCGAACATCTCTTACATGCTTACGAGACTAGCGATTTTCGCGGCTTTCGCGTGCTGAGTAACGATGGCGAGAAAGACCAGATTCGCCTGAACTTTGCGTGGACAAAATCGGGTTCGATGATCATGACGCAGGTTTGGAGCTACGGGCCGCTAAGCGGGCATCAGCCGGCATTTATCACTCCTGTTCGTCTTCACGAAGGGCCTGATGTTCAGCGCAACCTTGCGCATATGCACGCCATCCAACCAACGAGGACCGGGCAACCCAATATTCTAAAAGTGTGCCACCTCGATGTGCAGTATGGCACTGGTGACGGTTCTGGGAAGCCGTTCTAAGAATAGTTCCCATCACTGCAGTAGCGTCGGTCCAGCCTTTTGGATCGCGCGTGACCTATTGAAGAACAGGACTCGAATGCGAATACCAAGAGCCAGACTCTTTACCGCGACCATTGCACTTTCGCTGCTCGGCGGGCTAAGCGCCTGTGAGAAACTCAAAGAAAGCGTCTCATCAAATAGCTTCGATGACCCCGCCATCTCGGTCGACGTTGCGATGTTGGAGTCGCCATCCGAGATTGCCAAGGTGCACGAAGAGATTGTTCGGGCACTGGGGGCGAATGCGGATGTTGCCTACAAGGTAAGCGTCGGGGTGAAACGTCAGTATCGAAACCATCCCGAGCGGCCTCCACGTCTCGATATCGATCTGCAGTACCAAGATCCAAACAACGAGCATCAGTTGCAGGTTCGTTCTTGGGATTCGGCCTATGCCGAGTGGAGCTCCAACGCTGCTAAGATTGAGGTGAAGGGCAGGAACGCCGAGTCGTTCCGACTCGCCAGCGAGCTCTTTGACATGAGAAGCGTCACTGCTGCGTTTTTGCAAGAGGCAGTGAAGACCGGAACGACAAAGTACATGGGTAATAAGAAGTACTCTGAACAGTACCTATCCTCGATCGACATCGATAGCAAAGGAGCGACGATCAACTTTGAAGGTGTGTTGGCCGCCAATGGGCAGGAGAAACGAAATCGCTATCACGCCTCGCTGCCAGCGAGACAGCAAGCGGATTAGATACTCGGTCGCACCCGATCGATGACATCGGGCGCTTCGTAGATGACGTCGGTGCGCAGAGCGTATTTGGCTCCTCGCAGTACCGGGCAGCCTTCGTGGCGAATCTTGTGTTGGAAGATTACTGCAAGACCAGGTTTGGGCGCGAGGTACTGCTCTTCAACTTGCTCTGCAAAGCGGGTCTCGCCACCCTCAAAGTTGCCATTAAAGTAGACGAGCACGGTGTGCAGGGTGATCTGGGTGGGCTTGGGCCGATGCCAGTGATCCATGTGCGGTTTAAACTGTTGCCCGGGGCGGTAGCGATAGAAGCGCAACCGGTCGTTTAAACCGACAAGCGTAAATTGCCCGATGACCGCGGGAAGGTGTGGCTTGAGTCTCACAAAGAGATCGGCGGCAGTCGCAGGATCATCCTTCATGACCCGATCTTGATCTCGATACTCAGGGTTATTCGTAGCAAGCGATGGAGTCGAACTCTCGATGAACTCGATGAATTGCTCGCACTCCTCGGGCGAGTACACATCTTCTACGGTCCACAAAAGCGTCTCATCTTCAAAGCGCATCGGAAGTGGAATGGCCATGGAAGCGAAATCGTAACATTCGTCGTTCACATGAGCAGCAACAATGGGTCATGACACAGACCAAGCGTAGGTACCGGTTGCGCCTCCTTTGTGGGGACGCACTCGTCACGCCAGACCAGGTTCCCGATGCGAGCTTTGTCATTTGCAATCGGCACTCGTCGCTGGGTTCTATCCCGAGACAACCACTCACTTCGCCGTCGACGCGGCGCATCGAGGGCACTGCGATCCGCGATGCTTCGAACTCGACTACTTCTATTCGGTTGTCGCCGAGCAAATGGGACATCCGCCGGGCACGCGCTACGGGAATGCTGAGAAGCACGTCCTTGTCTGCCGCGAGCACAATGTCTGGTGGAATGACGCTGTCTGTGGCGGCTCACCTCGTTCTCTCTAGGCGGCTCTCGCGAGACACTTCTCGGCACTCATTCTTCAGCAACGTTGCGGAATCTTTAGCTCAACGACCGCTCGAGGCTGGCTAAGGCCGCTTCAAACGCCTTCGTAGTCTCCAGGGCGAGCCATGATCGGGTCCACGGCCACTCGGGAAATGCAGCTAGTTTGGAGAATGAGTCGACTTGCCCGCCAGCATTTGGCAAAAGGGGCAGGTCCCTTGGCCGCCGTTGGCAAAGAGACTCCAGAAACGGCGAAGTCGCCGCTGGTGACGCACAAAGACAGGAATCGATGACCAAAGACAAGTCCCCGACAGAAACCGCAGCTTCCACTCAAACCGGCTTCAAGAAGAAGAACTTGGTCATCATTGTCCTGGTCTTCGCGGGCTTCTGGGCTCTAGCGATTTCGTCGGAGAGCCTCATCTTCATGGGCGTCGCCGGCTTTCTCACGATGCTTGCCGCCGGCATTGCCTTTTGGGCTTGGCGAACAATTCGCCGCCACAAGAAACTCGCAAGTGTTTTGCAAGGGGCGGGCGACTCGCCAGAGGCGCGCAAGAAAGCTCTGGCCAAGTTGGAAGCTGGCAAGAACCCGAACAGCATCACCAACATTATTGCCCGCGCCCAACTGATGGCGAGCGAAGAGCCATCAAAGGCGCTGGAGCTTCTTGAGCCGATCGAGATTAAGACTGTGCCGGCAAATGCACAGGACGACTTTGCGATTCTCAAGTCGCAGCTCTTGCTCAACTTTGGTCGCGTGAAGCAAGCGCGTCCTCTCGTCGACTATGTCAATCTTGACAGCCCACAGCGCAAAGAGATGCGTCCCTTCATGGTCGCGATTGTTGCCGAAACGTGGGCTCGCACAGGATCGGCTGCCGAGGCTAACGAGATTCTCGACTCGGTGAGCGCAAAAGACATCGCTGGGAACGACGCAGGAACACTTCTTCTTATCGCTCGGGTTTATGCCCAATTTGGCGCCGGGAAGAAAGGTCTCACAAGGTCGGCAATGGCAGAAGTTGCCGCCGTTGACCCAAATCTCTTAGGGCGCTTCTTGGCCTCAAAAGGCCAGGTACACCCAGGTTTGCAGCGTCTCGCACGTGAAGCGTATGAGCGCAATGGCTCGCGCAAGCAGGGCCGGCCGCACATCGCAGCCGGTGGTCGGCGCCGTTAAGACGAGCGGTCTAAGAACTTTGCCAAAGTTCCCAAGTCTCGGAAAGCTGGGAACGCAACTTGCGCCGTATTCGAGTTAGACGCGCCCGAATTGCCTCTGGGGATTTCTCGTAGAGAGACGCAAGCTCTGGACCGGTTGCATCGTGCAGCTGGATTAGTAGAAATAACTCCCGGTCATCGGCGCTAAGGCTCTCTAGGGCCGATGAGATCTGCGCGACGCGATCCATGGAAGTGCGCTTAGGTTCTAGCGTTCTCGGCGTCGGCGTCGGCGGGTGAGAACTCCCATGACAAGCACGAACAAGACAAGAACTCCCGGCCCGTTGCCGCCCGATGTTTGGCAGCCGCACCCGCTACTGTCGCCATCACCATCAGCCTCGTTGCCGGCACCATCGTCGCAGATGCCATCGCCATCGCTGTCTACCCCATCGTTGCTTGGTGAGAACGTTCCGCTCGAGCAGTCGTCGCAGCCATCGTTATCCGAGTCGCCACACTTATCGCCATCGTTTGGAAACGGATCGTTGGGATCGGAGATGCCGTCACCATCCGAGTCTTCAACATCTCCTTCGTCGTTCGGCCAATTGGGATTGGTCACGCAATCCGCTTCGAAGAGCGCATTTAGAAACAGTCGACGGCCATTCTTGTCGGTGTAGTTGTGGCCTCCAAGGTAGCTAACCTTGCCGCCGCATTCTGCGGTGGTGGTGCCGCCAACATCGTCACCGGTATCGTTCACGTCGCACTCGCCATCGACGTATCCAGTCATCCAAACATCGGCGACGCCAGGGCCATTGTCTGAGGTGATAAACGTTACTTCGCGATCGTTCTTGTAGGTTGTGCCTAGGTAGGTGCTCAAGTTGTAGGCAGGCTCGCTGCCACCCTCGCGTTCAAATGCCCCGTCAAATTGTGTGTAGGCGACGTCCGGGCGAAGCATCTTAAACGGGTTGGGTTGATCGGCGATCATAAAGCCTGCACCACGTTCCTTTTGGTCGCTTGGCAGGCAGCAATCTTGGCCGGCGCCACAACCATCGACAACGCATTCAAAGTCGCCCTCATCGGGGCCGGGATCGCATGGACAGCTCGGTGGGGTTCCCGTGGTTGTGAGGAAGTGCCCTGTGCGGCCTTCATCGTCAAGATACGGCCAATCTGGGTTAGGCACCGTATTCTCATACGCGTTTACTGCCTGGCACTCCGCAAAGAAATGCGTGGGGTAAGCGAGGAAGGCGCGGACTTCGGCGACAACTTCGTGGCCGTGATACGTGATGGGATCGCCGGCACACTCTTCTGGTGTAGCTGGGCATTGGCCGCCGTTGCACTCGACAAGCTCGCGGTCGTTTACGCCCCAGTGCATCGACATAATTTGGCAGAACGCTGGCTCTCCGGTCGCGGTAAACAAAGCGCCGTTGCTGTGGTCGGCGTTTGGTGCGTCGCATGTTCCCATGTCACCGGCCACACTCGGGACCGTGAGCATATCGGGGTTCTCGGTGTTTGGACCGCAGGTGCCAATGTCGCATTGGGCGTCTGGAAACTCGTTGCCGTTGGATTGCGGAATGCCTGCGTTCCGAAGGTACTTGTTGGCAATTTTCTCATTGCCGTCAGCGAAGACGGCAATGCTTGGGGCAGCGATGAGCTTCTTGCTAACGTAGCCTTGGAACGCTGCGTTGGACTCGTGAATTGTAACTACGAAGAACTCCGAGCGATCGGCCCATGGGTTTGCACCCCAAAGTGCTTGATCGTTCCACGCGTTAATGACGGCGAGTGCGGCGTCGCGATCGGCGGCATCAATAACGAAGGGGCCACCTCGGTATCCGTGATTTGAGATTGTTGTGCCGGCTGCGACACCGGTATCCGACCACAGCACATCTGCGCCCACAAAGAAGTCAGGGCTTGCGGTTGGATAGGGGCACTTAATGCCCGAGCCCTCTTCTGCACAGTCCCAGCTGCATTCGTCACCTTGCGTATCGCAATCGGCATGGTGCCAAGTCTTATCGTCTGCGATAACCCAGTACACGGGAACATCGTGCTCGAGAAGCTGATAGAGCAAGCCATAGGCCTGGTAGATGCCTTCGCTCTGGTACGCGTTATCAGTAGGGACAATCAGACTGCCCTCATCGAAGTTTCGGTTCTGAGCATGAGCGCTAGAAGAGAAATGCCAGAGTGATGCCACACTCACCAGAAGACTTGTTATCGCTCGCATTGGATACCCCATCCGTAGTTTTACTCACCCAGCCAAAGTGGCTGAGTGACCCCAAAATCCAGTCTATCAGGGTTCGAGCATGGGTAGCGCTACCTAAGAGGGCTGTTGCCAAAAGGCCGACGTCGCTTCAACCTCTTATCAGCGGCTTACGTTGTTGTGGTGCCTGCACTGTGTGTGAAGTTCTTGCCTTCGGTTGCCGTGCGTAGTGTGCGTAGTGTGCGTAGTGTGCGTAGTGTGCGTAGTGTGCGTTTACGCCTACCTACAGCAGAAGCTCCGTGGCACGAGCATGATGTTTGGCGCAGTGCCGACATCAATGCTACAAGGTGCGATATTCTCGTCTAAGAGTTATGCCTAGTACAATACTCTTAGAACGAAGCGAATCTCCAGGCGTTAGGCTCGCTCGAGGATCGTCGCGATGCCTTGTCCAACGCCGATACACATCGAAGCGAGACCATACTGCTGCTTGCCAAGCGCGAGCTCATGGGCAAGTGTCATCACCAGGCGTGCGCCCGATGCACCGAGCGGGTGCCCAAGCGCAATAGCGCCACCGTTGACGTTTACCGTCGCTGGGTCGAGTTCAAGCTGCTCGATGCACGGCACTGCCTGGGCAGCAAACGCCTCGTTCACTTCGCTAACGCCCATTTGAGAGGCTTTGAGCCCAGCGCGAGCAAAGGCTTTTCTCGACGATGGAACAGGGCCAAGCCCCATGTAGCTTGGCTCGACTCCGGCCACAGCCGATGTGACATAGCGCGCAAGCGGAGTGAGATTGTACTTCTTGACCGCAGCTTCACTCGCCACAAGCATTGCGCAAGCTCCATCGTTAAGCCCCGAAGCGTTGCCAGCGGTGACCGTGCCCCCTGCTTGAAAGACCGGGCGAAGCGTTGAGAGTTTTTCTAGCGAGACTTCTCGTGGATGCTCGTCCACCGAGCAGATGATTGGTTTCTTGGTTTTGCGCTCCACCCCGGTTTGGATGGCAACAACTTCGCGATCGAAGCGGCCGGCTTTCATTGCCACTGCCGCTCGCGCTTGCGACCGAGCCGCGAGTTCGTCCTGTGCTTCTCGGCTAACGTTGCAACGCTCTGCAACGCGCTCTGCGGTGATGCCAAGACCGATTGTCCCGTGCATCTCCTCCATCTTCGGATTTACCATGCGCCAGCCAAGCATCGTGTCGTACAGCGTTTGGTTGCCGCGTGCGTAGCCCGATTCGGGCTTTGGCATGACAAAGGGGGCACGGCTCATTTGCTCGACGCCACCAGCGACGATGAGGTCCGCTTCGCCGGTAAGAATAAGTCTGGCGGCATCGTTAAAGGCCTGCAAGCCCGACCCGCAAAGGCGGTTGACGGTAACGCCGGTGACCTCAACCGGAAGCCCTGCGAGAAGCGCGCACATACGACCGACGTTGCGATTGTCTTCGCCAGCCTGATTTGCACAACCAAAGATCACATCTTCGATGGCGGAACCTGGAACTCCAGTGCGCTCAATGAGCTTTGCGATAACGTGAGCTCCCATGTCGTCGGCGCGAACGTTGGCAAGGGCGCCGCCGTGGCGACCAAAGGGAGTGCGAAGACCATCGACAAGGTATGCAGCATTCGTCATGACAGGACCCTAGCTTGGATAGGGCGACTTCTGCCGCCCGCAATTGTCAAAAACTGGAGCCTGGCGTCGCATGGCGCTAGCGTAATGCCATGGTGGTTGACGAACGTACAGTGGCCTTGGCGGTGAGCGATGACATCGCAATGGCGTCGGAGATCGGCTGGTTTGCGGCCAGGCAGCCAGGCCTCATGCGCTTTGTCGAGGACCGCTTGGGCCACGATGGCGATGCCACGGCTATGGCGGTCGATCTGTGCTGGCGCGTAGTTGCTGCGTTCGAGCGAAAGCGCGGCTTGCCCATGCCGCGAATCGCATCACCGGAACTCGAGCGCGCCGAAGAAGAGGTGACGCTCGAGGCTCAAGGAGACCTCGACCTGGCGACAGGCTGTGCGCATCGGCAACCTGATTTGTGTCGATGGCTTGAGGCCGCGTTGGCAACCCCGATTTTGCCAATCCCGCCCGCATTGCAAGTTCAGGTTGGCCTGCTCGTCGCAGCAACGATCTCTGCATGCGACCGCTCTCATCACGCGGTGCCGCCAGCTGTGGAGGCGAATGCTTCCGCTGGCATCTTGCTCGGCTAGCCCCGCGTTGTGGGAGCTATTGGGCCTGTAGCTGCGTCATTGCTCTAGTTAAGGGGTAGCGCCGGCGAGGCCGGTTGTCGCGGATTGATCCGAGTGCTCGGTCCCTTGGTCACCGTAGCAGTGTCCATTTTATTTCTAAGAGTTTCACTTACTTTAGGTGGAAGGTGGGCAAAGAATCGCACGCCCGCGCGCTTCTCGATTTGCTTTGGTGTCACTCGAAACTTCGTGAAGGGTTGGCTGCGTTCAACCGCGCCTACAACGTTGGGAACAACGATTGAGACAACGCGAGTTGAAGCATCGATATCCGTTATCTTCTGGCCCTTCTCTAGGAAGACCGCGACCTTCCAAGTTGCGGAGGGAACCGCTACATGATTGGCTCCGATTGTCTTCGGGGCACCTTCGTAGATGCCGCCAGCCATGATGTAGACATCCTGGTTGTGCCGTTCGGCCTGTTCCCGATAGTGGGTTTCTAGGTGCAACCAAGGGCCACCATTGTTGGCCTCAATTTGCGGCAAGATGTTGGTGAATACAAAGGTCTTCGAATTTTCGCGAACGCTAGCCTGGCGTTCACCAGAGGCAACAATATGTCCTCGAGTGTATCCACTGCGCTTGTAGTCGGCGTCAGTTGCTCGCCCCCACTTTTTGGGGATCGTGGGGTCGGCGCGAAACTTCTTGTGTCGCCCACCGCCGCCGAGGTCGCCCGCGGTTAGCTTCCAGGATACCCAGTTTGGAACCTTCTTAGTCCTGCTGTAGGACAGTACGTACTGGTTTCGAACAACTAAGAAATCTTCGTGGTTTGATAAATCGGCATCAGTAGGCATGCCCAATCCAAGGTGCTCGCCAGCGCGTTTGAGTGTTGGTGCACCCGCGCCGGTCTTAGCCAAGCGCGTCTTGGTTGCCTCTGGGCTCTTTGGGATTCGAGCGTCCTGACGAGCTCTCTTTGCGTTCGCTGGACGAAGCAATCGCGACGAAAATTGTGGCTTCTGGCTCGTCGCGCGACCGAGCTTTCGATAGCCAGCTTGCGTGCCGCGCACCGCGCGCTGGCGAGTGACATGGCGCGCCGCCGGTCCCATCTTTGACGATTGGGCCTTCGCCTTTGCTCCGCGAACCCGTTGTGCCTCGGCCGCCGAGGGCAGCGCCAAGGCTCCCACGAGAAGAAGAAGAGTTGCCCAGCGCAGAGTCTGGAATGGGGAACGACGCAACATTGCCTCCACTAAAGCACCATGCGTGCCAACACCTTCTGTTAATAGTTACAAAGGGTTAGTCTGTTATCGATAGCCGATTTGTTCACCGAGACCCCAGCAGTAGCCATGAGCGCCAACAAGAGGCGCCAGCTGGCCGGACCAGCCAGCTAGGAGACTTGGCCCTTGGCCTGTGCCTCAAACGCTTGGCGCAGCAGCTTGCGACTCACTTTGCCGTTGCTCGTCTGCGGAAGCGAATCCATGAAGAGCACTTTGTCGGGGATCATCGCAATGGTGAGCTTGGTCTTAAAGAAGGCCATGATCTCGGCTTCCGAGAGCGCGTCACCCTCGCGCAAAACGACGGCGGCATATACCCGATTGTCGACATCCACATCCGGAACGGCGAATACACAGTACTCGGAGAAGTGGTCACTAAGCCCACCAAGAACCAACTCGACCTCGTTGAGTTCGATTCGAAAGGCCCGGCGCTGGATTTGATCATCGTTGCGTCCGTGAAAGTGAAACACGCCGTCGGCATCCATGCTCGCCACGTCGCCGGTGTAGTACGCCTTCTCATCCGAACTTGGATCTACTGGGTCCTGGCAAAAGCTCTTTTCGGTTTGCTCTGGATTGAGATAGTAGCCAGCCGCCACAAGGGGCCCACGAATCACCAATTCCCCGCGTTCGCCAACGTCCGCAAGGGAACCATCAGGCGAGACAACAACGGCGTCGACACCTGGAAGACATGTGCCAATTGGAACGGGCCGGTCTTTGCTTAGCTCCGCGCGATCCACCTTATGCGTCAAACACCAAATGGTCGCCTCCGTTGGGCCGTAAAGATTGTGGAGCGTTGCATTGGGCAATTTCTCCTGCAGCTCCATAAGCCGTGTAGGAGCGATTACGGCACCCCCCGTGCAGAATGTACGAATACTACTTAGATCGTATCGGACAAATACCCGCGGCGTACCGATGAGCACAGCAACAACAACGGGAACTGTGGCGACAAACGTGACTCTCTCGTTCTGAATGCCCGAGAGGATTATATTTAGTAGGCCGCTGTCTTCCATTAGAATAACGGTGGCGCCTACAAACAATCCTCCAAAGACGGGAAGACCCGAGATGTCAGAGGTGAAGTTGGTATTTTGTAGCAGTCGGTCGGTAGCTTCTAACTGAAATCGCTCTTGGAATGCTGTGACAAAGCTGGTGAGGTTGCCATGGGTAACCATGACGCCTTTGGGGCGCCCGGTTGAGCCAGAGGTGTAAAGGATTTGCGCGATGTCGCTCGCCGTTGGCGTGGGCATCGTCTTCGCGATAGCAACGTCTTGCAGCTCGTCGTAATGCACAAAGCTTGTGAGCTCAGAGGTATTCTTAGTTGCCTCTGCGTCCCCGACAATAGCGATCGCTCGCAGCCGTTGGCAAAGTGCTTCGGTCTCAAGCAGGAGCGGAAGTGTCTTTGCCCCGACCACTGCGGCCCGGATTTCACATTCCTCCACAATGTCGACAGCTCGGCCAATTGGGTCCTTCGGATCGATTGGCACACAGATCGCTCTCGCCTTCCAAATCGCCAGAATCGAGACGACGTACTCGACACAGGTCGGCATGGAGATGGCAACTCGGTCGCCCGGCTCAACGCCCTGCGCAATAAGCCAGCTGGCGAGTTCGTCACTGCGGCGGGCATAGGTTGCGTAGTCGATTCTTCCGCGTCCAAAGACAAGAGCCTCTTGCTCGGGACGAGCCTCTGCCCATTCGCCGAGCCAGTGAACGAGAGTCTTCATATCGATAGGCTACGCACCAAAGAAGGTTGTGTAGATCGTGTTGATGTCTTGAAACGACGATGGGCCAATCTCGCCATACTCGATCGCTTCTTCGCGCAAATCTTCGATGAGCATTACCAACTCCACGAGTTGCATCGATGAAACGAGGCTCGAATCGAGAAGCGCAGTCTCATCGGTGATTTGGTCTGGGGTGGTCTCAGCGGCTTCGCAAACCCACTCTCGTAGTTTTGCCCGTACTAACTCTTCTGTCATACCCATCCCTTCCTCACTATATCACCTGCGGTCCAAGTGCAGGCAAACCCCGACGAATGATATCTGTTCAATGCACGAGCCGTAGCACGGCCGCCCTATCGGGTTTGCCCGAAGGCGTGCTTGGGAGCCGATCTACGATGACGAAACGCCGAGGAATCTTGTGTGTGGAGAGAGCCGTTTTGCAAGCCTTCTTGAGCGCCTGTTCATCGACATCGATCGCTCCGGAGACACGCTCGATGCACGCAACGATTTGCTGCCCAGTGGCATCGTCGGCAACTCCAACAACGACCACGTCGGCAATGGCCGCGATGCTGCGCAGCACGTTCTCGATCTCGACTGGATCAATGCGATAGCCATCCACTTTTAGAAAACTACTGCGACGACCTCCGAGACACACGCCTTCGCTTGTGAGCTCAACCTCGTCGCCAGTTGCCAAAAATCCATCGTCACGGAGAAGCTGCGCCGCGGCCGACGCTGTGCCCAGCTGAAACTCTGCACAGGTTGGTGCTCGTACAAGAAGTTCGCCGGCCTCTTCCCGAAGCTCGACACCGGGCAGCGCATGTCCAACAAGCCCTTGGCGTGGCATTGTTTGCCCAGGCTTGAGACTGAGCCGAGCCAAGGTGCCAACAGACTCGGAAAGACCATAGCGCACGTGTACAGCGGTATTGGGATTCGCTTCTTGAATGCCTGCAACCAACTCTAGCGAAACCGGGCCGGTGCCTAGGACCACATGGCCAAGCTCTGGAAGCGTTTTGGCGCTGAGGATTCGCAGCCGAAGAAGCATGGTTGCGTGCTTTGGACTTGTGAGCAGAGCCGCGCACTTGGTGTCCAACATTCGCTTGGCTTCGAACGCTGGATTAAACCCGTTGCTAACGTGAACCGATGAGCCTACGAGGAGATGCTCAAGGACAACGGCGCCACCCATCGCGTGAAACTGCGGAAGCGGGCAGTACACAGCGTGCCCGCTAAACTGCGCAAGAAACGCATCGCTTTGCCGCAAGTTTGCCGTGAGCATTGCCTCGGTAAGAAGAATTCCTTTTGGAATCCCTGTGCTTCCCGACGTGAATTGAATCATGGCGACGTTGGCAGGAAGCGCCGAGGGCTTAGCTTTGCCGACCGAGCAACTTGGGCTGCGTAGCTCGGAGAGTCGATAGCACTGCGCGCCGTATGTCTTTGCAGCCTTGCTGTACACGCCGAGTGCAGCATCGCTACAAACCACGATGTCGAGGGGACATCCGTGCAAGTAGGTGATTGCCTCGGAGGCGGTTGGAGTCTCGGGCATTGGCACAAACGTAGACCCCGTGGCCAAGCAAGCCAATTGCACGGCGGTTTGCTCGGGGCCAGAGGCTAGGGCAACGCCAACCCGCAGGCCATCTCTCTTGCCAAGTGCGCGGGCAACTTCTTCGCAGCAGGTTTGGAGTTGAGCGTAGGTCCAATCGAGGACTTCATTGGTGATTGCCGTGCGCGAGGCATTGTGCTGCGCCACGCTCAAGAAGCGTTGCCACACCTCGCTACTTCTCTCCAGGCGCATATTGCCCAGGCAGGTGCTGCCCTCGAAGTGCATCCTGCGGCCGCCCGGGTTCGCGAATGAGGTGCGCTCGACCACCATCGACAAGGACTTCACCCGGTGTTGGATGACTAAGAAAAAGTACGTTCGAGAAGGTTAGCCCATAGGCGCCCGATATTAATATTGCCACCAGATCACCGACTTCAAGTTCTGGCAGTTCCACCCCAGTTGCAAAGACGTCGACCGGAGTGCACAGCGGGCCACAAAGGGTTTGTGGCCTCACGTTTTGGCTTAGTGGAGCCTTGGCGGCGACCATTGGAAACGGCCTTGGAACCACGGAACCTACGCTTGCGCCGGCACTGTGGTGATGGATGCCGCCATCAAGTACCGCGAAGCGCTTGCCACCGGATTCTTTGATGTAGCGAACGCGCGTAAGGTAAACGCCGGCTGGAGCTGTTAAGTACCGGCCGAGTTCGATGTGCGCATGTCGTTCTTCTCCTTCTAGAAGAGTTCTTAGTCCGCGCCCGGCCGCTGCGAGATCAAATTCTTTGTCGCGCTCGAAGCAAGGCACGCCAAAGCCGCCGCCAAAATCGATAGAGGGCAGTGCGACATTCGCCTCGGCTTCCATCTCCTTTGTAAAGGCAAGCATCTGCGAGGCGCCTTGCAGCCAAGCCTCGGCGCTAAAGCATTGGGTCCCCAGATAACTGTGCAAGCCCTGCAACTGCACTTTGCCTTCGGATTGGATGCGCCGAAGTAGGGCGGCAACCTCGCTGGCATCCACACCAAACTTCTTGGCTCCGCCGCCCATGTGCATGCGTGCACCCGAGGAGGATTTAGGAGGATTCACGCGAATTGAAACCTGCGGTTTGCGCTTCGACGTCTTTGCGACTTCGACAATCGCTTCGTACTCGGCTTCCGACTCCATGTTGATGGAGTACAGGCCTTTGTCTACAGCGAGCCGCAATTCCTGTTCGGACTTGCCTGGCCCTGCGAACTGCATTTGCTCACCAGAGAAACCGGCCTTCTCGGCGATGTACATCTCACCAGCCGAAGCAATCTCGGCTCCAGCGCCCGCCTCTCGCAGTACGTGTGCAACCGCCAAACTTGGATTGGCCTTTAGCGCATAGAGAACATTCACACCGATGCTCTGCTTCACATCGGCAAAGCGTCGGCGCAAGACATTGGCATCGTAGACGTAGGTTGGAGTGCCGAAGCGCTGTGCGAGTTCTTCGGCTTCAAGACCACCAATGGTCAAACATTCCGAGGGCGGAGAGTTTAGATCCGCTAGCGCCCTCTCTATAAGTGTCGGAGTTGGCTTGTTGCTCATGCTCTGCGCATCCGCGAGACGTCGCTAACAACCAACGCTGTTCGCCGCCGCCGCAGACCAAAGAGTAACATTGTAAACAAGGCAAGACACCAAGGCGCTGCGCCTCGTGTTCCCTCGACGTTGCAACCTGCCAACTCCGGATCGGGTGCTTCGCCGTCTCCATCGCATCGGTCACAAGTGCCATCGCCAAGGTCGTCAGTAGGTTCGTCATCGCTTGATTCATCGATGGGCGCGAAGTGCACATCTCCATCGGCCTTCTCAAGAATCCAATCGAGAAAGCTTGGAACCACCATGCTAAATCCTCGAGTTCCGCAGTCACCTAAGATCGCTGTATGGACTCCGAGAAGCACTTCGTGCCCGCCTCGAGAGGCTAGAGCAGCACCACCGGAATCGCCGCTGCACAGGTTGCCTTCGCCAAACATCCAAAGAGTCATGGCCTCGCGAATCTCTTCCTCTTCGGGCTCTTCTTCAGGTGCAGGCTCTTCTTCAGGTGCAGGCTCTTCTTCAGGTGGCTTGGTTTCCTCGGGTGGAACTTCCTCAACGGGAAATTGAAAGCCGGCAACGCGAGTCTCGGCTCTTCGCTTTTGGCCGAAGTTGTCGTTCTGGTCTAAGCCAAAGCCAATTAGCGAAATGTTCTCACCGCGAAATGACTGCTCAATCGCAACGGGCATGCGAGCAATTTCAACCGGGGGCGCTTCCCGAAGAATCAGTACTGCGATGTCGGACTTTGTTCCGCCCTCAAAATCGGGATGAATGTGCACCGACTCGGCAAGGTAGCGGTTAAAGCGATCTGCTTGCTCGACATGCGAGACCGTGTGAAAGGCGATCTGAAAGGCATCTGCTGGATTGGGAGTCGTGTCGGTGTGCCTTCGATTGACGCAATGTGCTGCGGTTACTACGGTTTTCTCGCCGACCAAGGTCGCGCCGCAGTGCGGCAATTGATTGCCGCTGCTGTTAAATAAGTAGCCAACCGCCTCAACATTGTCGATGTCGATGCCGTTGACGATGGCCTGCTCCTGTTCGCCAACTTCAAGTGCGCTTGTGCATGCAGCGCCAAGCAGCGCCGCCGCAAGAACGAGTCGTGTACTGGAGCCCATACTGCCGATTCAGCAAGAAGCATGCCTTGGACCATGTTGCACCAAGGGAGCTGTAGCAATGCACGAGAGGCTGGGATTTTACCAGGCTCGGGTGGCTGGGCCCCAATCTCCAGGGCAACTCCAGGGGCCATGGGACCGCAGTCACCAGACTTCCAGAGTTTGAATTGGTATCCGTACTAGACTCGCTAAGAGCCTGACACGCTGAACTGGCCTTTGATAACTTCCAGTCAGTGTACTTTTGAACAATCTTGCTGTGCAAGAGAATGGCGCTTAGGGCCGCTCTGATGGGCAACTTGCGAGAAACTCTGATTGCCCGCACAATGATGTGAGCTGCTCTCGAACGCTTTAAAGCGTTACACCCGAAGATTTGTAGTCCCCGATGACCGATCCAGAAAATAGCGCGTTCCTTGCTAGTCGTGAGAGTCGTCCGATTCCTCGAAAGTTTTTCCACATCGGATTGGGCGATGCATACCGCCTTGCGAACTTGCCGAAAGCGCTTCAGCAAAACATTGAAGCGGTTCGAGATCTCAATCCTGGCTGGAAGTACAAATACTACGAAGAGGACGATGTTGAAGCCTATCTAGCCAAGTACCCAGACTTGCTTGCCACCTATAAGCGTATTAATCCCGTATATGGTGCCGCTAGGTGCGACTTTTTTAGATATGTTCTTATGTACCATGAGGGCGGCGTTTACACGGACATTAAGGCTGGTCTCGAACGTCCACTCGATGAAGTCATCCGCGATGATGACCAGTACATTCTAAGTCACTGGGCTGTGCGCTTTGAGTCAGACGCGGAGCCTGGAATTCCCAAAGAGGGCGAGTACCAGCAATGGCATATTATCTCCGCGCCTCGTCATCCATTCCTTCGCGCATGCCTTTGGCGTGTGCAGCAAAACATCAACGAGTATCAAAATGTTGGAGCCGACTCGAGCGGGCTCTTGGCGGTCCTTCGCACAACTGGCCCCATCGCGTTCACGCGTGCCGTAAGGCCACTGCGCCCAGCTAGCCCACACCGGCTCGTTGAGAGCGAGAAGGAACTTGGCCTTCGCTACATTTTTAACATTCCGAATTTCGACAGAATCCCCGATGACGAAGAGCTGCGGGAGATGCGCAACCGCTATTTTCCGGGCCACTACGCCTATCAGTCCGAACCGCTGATTCGCTAGAGGACTAGTCTAGAGTAGTCCTCGGATGTCCTGCTTGTCGCTATAGGACTTCTTCTTTCCGCGGTTCTCTCGATTCTTTGTCGCCAAACATATCGATCGACTTCCATGCGCCTCGAAACCAGCGAAGTCCCAAGAATCCGCCAAACGCTGCGATAAAGAGGATGCGTGCGGCCCAGGGACCCAAGACTCCGAGCTCAGAATATTCCCTAAGGAAGATCCAGCCAAGACCGCCTAGGATTCCGACGCCGAAGACAAAGTGAGCAACGGCGGGAACGGTGACATCGCCCGCTGCGCGCAGACCGTCCATAAAGACGAGTCTTAGCGAATCAAAGCAGTAGTACACGGCGGCGCATACAAACATGACAAATGAGGTGGAAACCACGTCGGGCTCCGAACTAAATAATCGAGCCAGTGGATCGCTAAAGAGAATAAGTACAAGCCCGCAGAGGACGGTGTAACCAAGGAACAGCCGCCGGCAAATCCGTGAATAGAAGGCAGCATCTTCTGGAGCGCCTTCGCCAATCGACTTGCCCATCGTGCTGGCCATAATGATGGACACTGCGGTAACCGGCATGTGAACGAAATAGCTAAAGCTATCGGCAATGACATAGCTCGCCATCGTTGCTTGCCCAAAGGACGTGATCATGGCGACGAAGACAATGTTGTCCATGAAAGTTGCGATGACTCCGCTTGCGCCGCTCGGCAGGCCAAGGCGTAGTAAAACCAGAATTGGGCGGATGCGCCAAGTGGGCTTCGAGGTTGCAAAACGCTCGGGAACCAGGCGTGAGCGAAACGCCAAAAAGAGAGCGACGAACTGCACGATGTTTGCAATCACCGTGCTCCAGCCAGCGCCTTTCAAACCCAATTCGGGAAAGAACCAAACACCGAAGACCAAAGGATAGGTGAGCACGGCGTTGGTGAGCGAGCCGAGCAGAGAGGTGTACAACAAGATCTTTGTCTGTTGAATCCCGTTAAAGAAATTTGAGAGCGCTACTTGTGTGACGTGAGGAAGTGTCGCCAATAAGAGAATCTGAAAGAAGTCGACTTCGCGATCGACGATGTCTGGCTCGGCACCAAGCCAGGTAAAAAGAGGTCGAGCAAGTGGCCAGCCAATGCAGGTGATGAGAACGCCATAGAGAATGGCGAGCCACACCGCAGCCCAACCATAGGTACCAACTTGCGAGTCGGAATCGCTGCCAATCAGCTGTGCGACGGATACGGTGACGACGGCAAAAAACCCCCAGCTGAAGCTTAGGATAACGAACCAGACTCGTTCGGCAGGAAGAATGGCCGCCAGTTCTTCGACACCAAGCATCGAGACCACGTAGGCATCGACGAACTGCATGCTCGAGATGCCCAAGAACATGATGATCAGCGGAGTTGCGACTCGCAGGAGCGTCAAGACTTCCTCCCGCGGTACCAAGGTCGAAGTTGTTTCGGTGGGCATTAGCCTTGGAGCTGCGCAGCAAGAGCAGGCCTATCAATTTTTCCACTTGCGTTTAGGGGAAGTTCTGAGACGGTGTGCACGCGTTTTGGCACCATGTGGGCGGGCAGGAGTTCTTTGAGATTCTTTAGCACCTCGGCCGAAGTCATCTCGGTTACAGCGAAAAGATGAAGCGCCAAACCTCCGCGAGAGGGCACGACAACCGCTGCTGCTGAATCGCCCGTAACCTTACGTGCAAAGAACTCAATTTCACCGAGTTCGACTCGGTAGCCTTGGATCTTGACTTGGTGATCCACTCGCCCAAAGTAGAGAAGGTCTCCATCGTCATCCACAGAGGCCAAATCACCAGTGCGATAGAATCGCTTTGTTTCACCATGCAATTCGATCTCAAAGAATGCTGCTGCGGTGATCTCGGGAGAGTTCCAATAGCCGTGCGTCACTTGCGGGCCGTAGAGACATAGTTGCCCAGTGATGTTTTTCTCTAGTGGCTTGTCGTTCTCATCTACAACCAGTACTTCCATTCCTCGCATCGGCTTTCCAATGGCAAGAATGCCGTTGACCGACTTCTCGGATTGCGGCCCTTGCCATTGATGGTAGGTGCAATAGATTGTCGCTTCGGTTGGGCCATAGAAATTGAATTGCGTAGCGTTTGGGGTGCAGGCTGCCCAGCTTGCAACAAGGTCGGCAGGAAGCGCTTCACCGCAGAACATCGAGTGTCTAAGGCTTGGAAACTGAAGCTCATCAAAGTAGTTGCGCATTAAGGCAAGGGCCGAAGGAACAAAGAGCGCAACGTTGATGTCTTTATCTTGAAGCACCTTGATGACGTTGACCGCTCGAATGCCCGAGGACGGGACCGGGCAAAGACAGGCTCCTGAGATGAAGGTGGCCAGGTAGCAAACCACCGAGAGATCGAAGGTTAATGCGAACATTTGTAGGACTCGATCGGACGGCCGTATGTCACATCCAGTAGCGAAGAACGCCTCGAGAAACGCTAGTAAGTTTGCATGGGTTATGGGCACGCCCTTTGGCTCGCCGGTACTTCCCGAAGTAAAGAGAATGTATGCGATGTCGGCTGGGTGACATGTTGGTGCCGTGTACACCGCGTGCTCGTCTGGCACTCCTGCGGTTTCAAAGTGCACAACCGAAGAGCTCGGTTCGCCAGACTCTGGCGCTTTCGAGGAGAGCACCATCACAGCGCCAGCTCGTTTCAAAAGCGCCTCATTGCGGGACCAAGGTGCTGTTGGGTCTAGAGGTACATAGGCACAACGTTCGGCCATAACCGCAAGAAGTGATGCGTAGGTGTTTAGATCCTCATGCGCCACAACAGCAATAACGTTTCGTGGGCCGCGCTTTGCCCTGCGAATGATGCTGCGAATATGCGCGACTCGATCGCCCAGTTCTCGATAGGTAAAGATGTCATCGCGCAGCGCAAAGGCTGCTGCTTCGGGCGATTGGGCAACGTGACGAAACCAGTTGTGAGTATCGAGGATCATAAGAATAACTCGTATTCGCTGCCAGCGCGTAGCGCGTCTATCCACGTAGTCATTGGCGTAGAATGTGACTTAGCATTGACTCAAGAGGCTCACGGTCGACAAAGACATTGGCGTGGGTCCCAGGGAGCTCATGATAGGTGACATTGTCGGAAAGCTCGCAGATGAGCTTACGAGCGTCTTGCATCTCCTGTCTCCAATCGGGCTCAAGCTCCGAGTTTGTGCACAGCAATTTGATCGTCGTCGTGTTGGCCAAAGGCTTTGGCGTGTACTCGGCAATCATCTGCGCCTGCGCGAGCATGTAATAGAGCATTCGATGCGCATCGGTCTTCGAAAACTTTGCGACTTCAAGATCGATTGTTGCTTTTAGGGCTCGCTCAGTTTTGGTGAAGGTCGAAAATTGGCTTAGCGGTGGCAGCCTTTGCACTTCGTAAAAGTGCTTTCTCTGGTCCTCCAGAGTGTCAAAAAGCGGAATTGACGGAGTGCCTCTTAAGACATTAACAGGCTCTGCTGCCGGATCGACAACGGTGACCTTTACTTCACGTCCCCGCAGGTTGAGTTGGCGTGCGAGTTCAAGGGAGATAAACCCGCCAGCCGAGTAGCCCAAGAGTGGTACAGGTGCATCAATCGGATGGTGCTCGATGATCGCGTCGGCATAGCGCTCGACAAGCTCTTCCATCGAGCGGCTCTTGACCTGCTCGTGTTCAATGCCCCACTGAGTGAGTAGGTATATCGGTGACGGAGGTTGTAGCTTGTCGCGGATGATTTGAGAGAAGCCGGTGCTTGAAAACACGCCGTGCAGAATCCAAAGCGGATTACCATCTGAGACATCAGCGAGTGGATTTGCAAGCTGTATGTTCCCAGGCCATTTGGGCATCTCCATCGAACGAATCTACCATAGGAGCCTGGTGCGCCTCGTATAGCCACCTAAGTAATTTCTGAGTAGTTTACCTTGGCACATGTCGAGCCCACTACAGCGATAGATTTCCAACAAGGAGAAGGACTGCGAGCCGAGCACCGACTAGAATATATGTCTTGCGAGTGACTGGCTGCAGAGCATTCCAACCAAGCCAAGCATCACGATCCGACAAACTCTCATTCGCAAACTAGAGTTCATGAGCACAGAGTACAAATCAAAGCGCCCTCGGGTCATTCTCGCAAGCTTCGAGTTTGGTCCCGCGCGAGTGGGCGGATTGCACACATTCATGCAGTCCTTTGTCCCCGCTTTGCAATCACTGGATGTAGAGGCTGTGGTGGTGATGCCAAGTTCGGGGTTTTCATCATCGTTTCCACCACCGTTTGAAGTGTGGGAGGAAGACGGCTGTGAGGCACGCCTGACCATGTTTGGAGACATTCAGGTTATATTGCTACACAGCCCAAACTTGGATGAGATGCTCTATCCGGAAAGCGAAACTGCGTGCCTGTTGAAGATGGATTTCTTTGGTGTCGCACTCGCCAAGTTCTTGCCAAAGCTTAAGGCCGACGTGCTGCACCTTATGGATGCCCCCGGGTGGCGTGCTCTCCTAGCCGCACGAGATGCGGGCGTGCCAACAATGCTCACGGCGCACCTACTGCACAGGTGGATACCCTTTGTCGTCTTTGCCGAGCACGTTGCGATACAAATGGTCGATCGGGTCGTTGTCGTTAGTCAGTCCTATCTTGACGATAATCGCGCTCTACTGGCTCACAGTCGTTCTCCGGCGTTGGCAATCGCCAATGGCATTGACGAAGAGTTTTGGGATCTGGGCAAGGTGGCAGGCGACCGAGCAAGCCGTCGAACCGCGCTCCTCAAAGAGAACGCTCTTGATGATGGTGTCCTCTTTGTTACTGCCAGTCGCCTCAACGACGAGCAGAAGGGCATGGACGTCCTATGTGGAGTTCTTGAGTCTTGGGACGATTGGGGGCAAGCGAGGTTTCTCATCGTCGGTGCGGGCGAGCCTGCTACCGTTGCTCGCTTTGCGGCGCTGGCAGCCCTGCACCCCGACAAACTCGCACTCATCGCGGAGCATCGCCCTCTCGAATTTGTGAGGACCTGCTTCGCTGCTGCCGACGCAATGATTGTTCCTTCGCGCTTTGAACCGTTTGGACTAACACAAGTTGAGGCTATGGCGATGGGAGCGTTGCCCTTGGTCTCTCGGACAGGTGGCCTGAAGGAGATCAATCTTCACCACAGCGCACCCGATGGATTTGGGTGCACCTTCACGCCCGAAAGCGAATCGGATCTGCACGCGAAACTCATTGAGATGCTCGAAGTATTGGCGAACGGAGATGTCGAGACGCTGCGCCAAAACGCGCGAAGAGCCGCGTCGAAACGCAGCGTAAAAAATTGTGCGAAAGAATATGTTGCCGAGTACGGCCGCCTTGCCTCCGAATTGGCAGCTGGCGCAAGCAGCTCGCCTTGAGCTTGACCTATTGGATGCCCAAGAGCATCCCGCTTTGTAGAACCACTGGAGCTTGGGCTGCGGCGCCGTCAAAGAAAACATGCTCCAATGTGAGCCACGTATCGCCACATGCCACAAGGACCGACATCTCATCTGCCGGGCGCACAGTCCCAGGAGCTTGGTCGGCTTGCAAGGTGCTTGCAGCGGCTCTAATAATACCTAGGGGTTTTCCTTCGAGTATTGAACTGGCGAGGCCCCACGGAGACGTTGATGGGAAGTAGCTGCAAGCCCGAATGATTCTCTCAATTTCGAGAGCCGGACGAGCCCAATCAATTGCTACCTCCCTTGGGTGGCTAGCTCCTTTGTAATACGAGCGATTTGCGAGTGATTGTTTTAACTGCGGCACCTTTGCCCGGCCAACTAAAGCATCGTCGATGAGAGCTGCTATCAGTTGCATGCCCTCGCGAACACATTTTCCGCTGAGCGAGAGGGCGGTTTCGGAAGGCGTGATTGCGAATCTCCCTTGGTAGGCAATGTCTCCTGCGTCGACCTTGGGAACCATCCAATGCAGTGTTACGCCGTGCTCTCGCTCCTCATTCCAAATGGCCCAGCTCACGGCGTTGAGCCCCGCGTAGGCCGGCAAAGGGCTGGGGTGAAGATTGAAACTGCCAATGCTTGCCGCCTCGAGAACAGCGTGGTTGATTAGGTAGAGTGAGTGCGCATTGAGAAAGAGCTCGATGTTTGCTTCGCGAAGTACGCTGGCAAATTTTGCCTCTTTGACCAGGTGCGGTGGGTGGAACGAAAGCTCTAATGCCTTGGCCTTTTTCTCAATTGCACCACCTGCACTTGAGAGCACATAGCAAATCTCAACATCCGTGCGACGAGCCAGAGCGGTTAGGATTCGAAGCCCCGCAGCTTCCTCGATGGCGAGAGCAATTCGAAGGCGACGAGGCCGTGGCGGTTTTCCATTCTCCACCGAACAACGCTATCATATCTGTTGATAGTCTTAGGCTGCGCTCGCTCTTTGGGAGCGCCGATTGGGATGAGGGGATAGTAAGAATGACCGACGATGCAATGCTTGCGAACATAGCGACTCTTGTTGAAGGAGTGCTTGGCGCGGGGCCTGTGACACTCACAACCGAGACTCGTGCCGACGAGGTGGAAGGCTGGGATTCACTGTCTCATCTCGACATCATCTGTGCGGTCGAAGAGCATTACGCCATTCGATTTGGTGTTGCAGACATCGTCGACATCGAAAATCTTGGAATGATGTGTTCGGCCATTCGCTCGCGACTAGCAGCCAAGTAAGTTCTTTTTTACGAGGGCTAGGATTGCCGGCCTAGGTCTGCCAGCCTAGGACTGCCAGCCTAGGTCTACCGCTTGCTTCATTTGATGCAGCACGTCGCGGGGCGAGCCATCTGGATAGTACTCGTGGGCGACAAAGCCCGAGTAACCTGTCTCTCGCAACGCTTTAAGCACTGGCGCAAGATTCATCTCCTGCGAGGCATCTGGTTGTCGACGTTCCGGGATTCCACCGATTTGAAAGTGCACGATGTGTTTCCCAGCTCTGCGGATGTTCGCAATCACATCGCCCTCCTGGGTTCCAACTTGGTAGGCATCGAAGACCAGTCCGAGCTTGGGTGAGCCAATCTCGTTGACGATTCGCAGGCAGCGATCGATCGTCGTTCCATAGAAGTCTTTGACTCCTAAGAGGCGGTCGCCTTTCATGGCATAGCGATCGGTTAGGGGCTCGAGCCCAAGGACGACATCGTGCGCCTCGGCGAATTGCGCGAGCCCGCCAATTCGGTCCACACAGCGCTTGTGACACTCTTGTGCGCCAAGACCATTCATCGTCCCTGTGGCGAGAAAGACGACAGTATCTTTGGACTGATGCTTTGCTATGAGTTCGATGTTGCCCCGGACGATACGCTCGTTCTCGGCTGCAAGTTCATCGGCAATGAAACCGCTCCACAGGTCCATCGTGCCAAACATGGCGGTCGCCAAGCCGTGCTTTAGGACAACTTCAAGTTGCTCGGGTGCGACGGCCTCGATGCTATCGAAGCCCATGCTTTTGGCTTCGATGCAAAGCGCATCGAGGTTCTCCCAATGCTGTTCCCAGATCCAATGCGAGATGGATTGACGAACTCTGGGATGCGAGCCTGAGAGTGGCGAGATTTTGGAACTTCTCGCGTTGGTATTACTCTTAGCAGTGCAACCCAAAAACGTGGCCGAAGCAATGCCACCCAGTAGCGCTCGTCTTGATAGAACTCGTCTTGATAGAATAGGACTCCCATTCGCTTTTGCGGCAGGCAAATAGGGTGGGCTTTTCTTTCTATTGCGCAAAGGTTCTCATTGTTCTGTGAGTGCTAAGACATTTTCTCTTGGGTCTTTGTCACGGAGCCAGGGAAGAGTTTTTGAGCCACCGCGCCTCGGCGTCGATGAATTGGCTGCTCGAGAAAGAAGTACGAGATGCTGGCTAGGATAAAGACTGAAACGAGAGCCAGGCTCGCTTTAAGCGCCGTCGGGCTGCCTTGCGCGATGCCCGATACGCCGACGGGAGTCGCCACGTCAAAGGCGAGGTAGACCGGAAGGTGAAATACGTAGAGCCCGTAACTAATCTTGCCGATGCCGCGCAAGACAGTATTTGACATGCAAGCTTCGACAATGGTGTCGCGCCCAGATTGGCAGAGGAGCACCAGCAAAAGGCCCCAGGCGATGAGAGGGAGCCCAAGCGCGTTTGCCAGAATATCTTCGTAGAACGTATCTAGCGCCGACGACACGAGGTGCAAGGCAATACCCGCGACCATTGCAGCACAGCCAATCCACTGAAAGCGCCGCATCGAGTTGGCGATATTGGATTCGTAGAACGCGAGAAGCATTCCCGCTCCAAAAATTCCAAATCGGAAGGGGGTTCCGAAGTACAGCAAGGGTCCGAGCAAGTCGACTTCGAGAATGGCTAGGACAAGCGCCGTGCCGAGCCCAAGTAGAATGCCGACGAAGATTGTTGCGCGAACTCGCTGGGGAGTAAGGAGTGCAAAGAGCAGGGTGGACGTGAGGTAGAACTGCTCTTCAATTGCGAGAGACCAGCTGTGCCCAATGGGTGCGCCGGGCAGCAGCGACCAATTCTCCGTTGCGATGGCGGTAAGAATCTCAAAATTGGTTGTATACGAGAGCCACCAACCTGCTTGTGTTCCATCCCAGAACAGCACTAACACCATGATCGTTAGGTAATAGACTGGGAAGAGGCGCATGGCTCGATTGAGCATGAACACTTTGAGCGACTTATTTTCGCGAATATAGCCCAGTAGGATTCGTGCGATCAGAAATCCACTTAGGACGAAGAAGAAGTCCATCGCGAAGGCACTGAGGAGCCACTCGAATTCTCCCAGTTTGAGCGCAAAGACATTGTGCGAAACCAACACCATGAGGCACGCCAAGGCGCGGCCTCCGTCGAGAGTTTTGATGTATCGTGGTAGCCCAGCCGACATCTCGCGTCCATCCCATGGGCCTACAATGCCCCCACCGGTGACAATCCTAGCACCTTGGGGCCAACGTCGAATAGGCAACCGATATCCATTGCACGGAGAGTGGATAGGTTTTGTTCGTATTGCCAAGCAAACCTTGGTCGCGAATCGCACGGCAACTGACTATCGTCCAATTATATATCTGTGACGCAGTCTGACGTGAGCCAGAGCCGATGCCATCGGGAACGAAAGTGAAGGGCCATATTTTGCCGGTTCAGGATTCGCAATGCTAGAATGGTATTTGAGGGAGGGATAGGCGCATGGACTCCATGTGCGTCGTCCTTTTGGGGGCTAGCGTGGCAGACGATCGAACAACTTGCGCGTCATTACATCGGTCTAGAAAGCATCGAGAAGTACCACGTACGGCCCTGAAACTCTTCCTGGGCCTGCTTGTGTTGTGCTTTACGGCGAGTAGCGCTTCTGCGAAGAACTCTAAGTCGAAGAAACGGAAACAGTCCGTCTCGCGTCGCGTTCATACCGGCGTTGCAATCCCTGTTCGACTGACATCGTCGCCATCAGGTGCCACGGTCTACCTCGATGGCAAAGGCAAGAAAGCGGTTGGCACCACGCCTTGGAGGGGCTCGTTGCGTGGCGGGACATGGGACATCCTTCTTAAGAAGGAGGGGTACGAAGACTTCCGAGAGTCGATAAAACTGCCGGTTGTGAAACGGCAAAAGAAGAGGAAGCAGCGAAGTTTTTCTTTTGCAATGACCAAGATGTCATTCACCGACGATGACGACTCGTTTGACGATGAAGATTCGTTTGACGACGAGAATGCCTCCGGCGATGACGATTCTTCTGACGACGAGAATGCCTCCGACGATGACGATTCTTCTGACGATGAGGCGCCTGACGATGACACAGACATCGCCAAAGAAGCCGATAAACCGACGTTGCGTGATGGACGGCCCGTCGCTGTCGCAACGCGGGTTCAAGAAATCACACTCGCCATGGATGGTGTGCCCGATGAGAAGATCTGGGACAAGGCAAAGGTCGTAACCGCCTTTACCGAGCGCGCTCCAAACTTCGATGGCAAGCCAGCGTTTGCCACTGAGGTCAAGATTCTCTACGACCGAAACAATTTCTACATCAGCGCTGTGATGCAGCTTGAGCCGGAGAGCATTGCTCTAGGCAAAGAACTTGAGCGCGATAGCTACAATATTTTCGCCGATCACTCTTTTGGTATCGCCTTCAACGCTTCGAGCGATCTGCGCAATAGCGTGTACTTTGCAGTCACAGCAAGCAATGTGCAGTTTGACTGGATCACCATCAACAATGGCGAGCGCGCATATCGAGAGTTTGATGGCATGTGGGAATCTGCCACCCATGTCGAGCCGGGAAAGTGGTCCGCCGAATTTGTCCTGCCCATGCACGTCGTGGGGCTGCCTGCTAGAGGCGGAGAGATTCCTCTACGATTTAATCTGATGCGCGTCGACGGTGGGCGTCGTGTCTACGACTTCTCGCTAACGCCCCAGGGTTACGATCCGCCATCTCCGATTATCTATGGGCATCTCGATGGGGTGCAGGACATCAACACAGGAACCGTAGTTCTCGCGTCTCCGTACATTCTTGTTGGAAGCCAACCGGGAATCCGACGAAGTCTTCCAGGCGATGTGCCTGCGACGGTGAAGGCCGGCGGCGACCTTCGCCTGAGATTGGGAAGCGAGACCTGGAGCCACTTTAGCTTGCTCACCGATTTCCAAACTGGTGTTGATCTAGACCAACTCTTTCTCAACCTAAGCCCGCTACCGTACTTCCTTCCCGAGCAGCGGCCGTTCTTTCTTACCGGCTTAGAAGTATTCGATCGCACGCGCTCCGACTCGTTTGTGCACGATACGCAGTGGTTTGGCAATCCACTGGACCACACCGCATTTTACTCGCGCCGCATTGGCTTTTCCGAAGATGGACTTACCCTGCCAGCGTGGGGCGGCGGGAAAGTATATGGACGCGCTGGCGCGTTTCGCTTTGGGCTCCTAGAAATGGTCACCGACCCAACCGAGTTCAACACTGTGGGTCGGGCCTCGGTCGATCTCACGAAGCGTGCGCAGGTCGGGGCGATTGCGACGGCTCTTACGGGCGAGGACCTTGATGCCAGAACTTATGGCGTCGACGGAAATTTTCGAACCAGCGGAGATGCGCTCAGACTCTCGTTTACTGCCGATACGATCGACGGTGATCTTGAAGAGCGCGGCCGCTTTCGAGATCGCAGCGAAGTCACGATCTACGGTGGCTGGCAGGGCGGAAGTCTTCGCCCATCGTTTTCTCTTGGCTCTGTGGGGCGACTGTACAACCCGGCTCTTGGGCGTGTCTCAAAGAAAGATGTAACGGCGGGGAAACTGCAAGTACCGTATTTCTCCACCACGAAGATTGGCCCCTTTGACGGCTATCAAATTGCGCTGGCTGGCGAGTACCTAACCAACGGTTGGAGCGACAACGAGAAGCTTGGATACAATACAGGTCTTGTGGTGCAACTTGGTACCTACTCGTCAGATTACGTTGTTACTGGGCAGTCGAGCTACCGCAGACAGGTTTTGGACAGCGGGTTTCAGATCGGAGATGTTCTGATTGAAGAAGGTGCCTACAAAGGGCCATCGTATTCCATGGCGATTCGCCGCAATCCCACCGAGCGATTTGGAGGTGAGGTCCAGTACGTCTTTAGCCCAGCATATTTTGGCGGCACGATTCACCAGGGGAGCTTGGAAGCGAGCATCCAACTCTTTGGGCGTGCGCAGCTTCTGCTTGGTGCTGCTCCAGGGCTTATTCAGTTCGAGGACCAATCGCAATCGTTCTTAGTCGGCTCTGCCACCCTTCGCATTCCGGTGTCTGCTGCTGTGCTCCTGGCGGCAACTGGGCAACACAAGACGATCGACAACAGCACAACCGGGCTCGCACGATTTCAGTGGCGCTATCGGCCGCTCTCTTCTGTCCTATTCGAATACCGTGTGAAGAACAATGCAACGACTCAATCGCTAAGCGGCAGCGACTCGGCGGTCGCCGAAACCGGCTTCGAGCAATCTGCCTTCCTAAAACTAGATTACCAGTATGATCTCGTCCTCTAGCCCAAAACCGGAACAAGACACCGAGCCAGAGTCTCGGATTGAGCCGGTATTTGTCGCTCTTGCCCTCGCTCTTGGTCTCACCTTGGTGTGGGCGTTCTATGCCCCTAAAGCAGACCTCTCGATCGAACACAGACATCTTCTTACCTCAGGCTGGGAGGACTGCTCGGATGTGGTTCTTATCGGAACCTCTCGCGTGCAGTGGGTGATTGATCCGCAAATCTACGAAGAAGAACTCCCCGGGTACCGTGTTTCAAACCTTGGGGTGCCTGGCGTTGGCTTGGTGCAATCGTATCTCGACCGCGCCGACGCAGTTCTTGGAACCGATGGTGCTCCCAAGGCAATCGTTGTCGCCATCGATTCGTTTAATACCAACACCATTTCGACGACCGAACTAAATCTATTTGAGGCCCGCGAAGGAACCTATGCCCAGCTGGCGAAGGCTGGGACACCACCAGAAGTTTCCCTAACGACCGAAGACCGTGCCGAACTCGCGCTTCGCCGTCGTGGGCTGTGCACCTTTCTGTGGGGGCTGTGTTCGGAGTACGAGGGCATGTCGAGCAGCTACGGTTACAACGGCCACACACCTGTCAATCGCCAACCGGCGGACCCTTCTTTTATGACTCGCTGGTATGAGTGGTGGTTTCAAATGGAAGGGGCGGGGTACAGCGATGCCTTTCTAGATGATTTCAATGCGCAGGTGGCCAAGTGGACCGCAAATGGCGTGACGGTCTTTGGTTACATCTCGCCCGACTCGCCAGAGCTTTTGGCATTCACGAGTCGATACGGCTTTACTCCGCAAGTGATTCGAAATCGCTTCGTGGACAGTGGTGGCATCTTTATTGAGACCCCAAAGACATTGCCGACCTACGATGGCCAGCACATCATCGAAGCCGAAGCTCGGCCGTTCACGCGTCGTATTGCGAACGAGCTCGCAAAGACCTTGCCTGCCATGCAGCAGCGGAATGCGCCACGGCGCTGCGAATGGCCCAACGTCACAAGCCTAACGGCAGCGGGAGGGCCCAATGCAGCGCAGTGAAGAACGGAGCTCGTCTGGGCTGGTTGGCGCCCTCCAGCGGCCCAGCGGAGACATTCACATACTCATCGAAGATCTTACGCCCCATGGGTTGCGAGCTAAGCAGACCACACAAGGTTCAATCCCAGTTATGAACGAGACGGGCACATGCCTCATTGTACTGCCGACAAGCACGGTGGAAGCGCAGTTTTGTGTTGAATGGGTGAACTCCGTCGAGCGCGAGTTTGGGCTCTCTCTCTCGGGCTGTACACCCCAATCACAAATTCTCTTAGACGAGTACTGCAACTCGCCTTTCTAGTGTTTGCGTCATGCTTTTCAACACACTGACATTTGTGGTCTTCGCAGCAGCGTTCTTCTCGCTGTGGACCATTGTGCGTCGCTACGCCCCAAAGTCCGGCGCGTGGCTCTTTCTGGTTCTCGCCTCATCCATCTTCTACGGTTGGTGGGATTGGAAGTTCCTCTTTCTGCTGATGGGCTCGGGCATGCTCGACTATCTCATCAGCTTGGGAATGGCGCGCTTTCCCAATCGCAAGGGCTGGCTGCTGGCAGTCTCTGTTGTTGGAAACCTTGGCACGCTTTTTATCTTTAAGTATCTCGGTCTCGCAACGGAGTCTCTCGGTTGGCTCTTTGGAGCAGACCTCTCAGTAAAATCCTTAACGCTGCCGGTTGGCATTAGCTTCTACACGTTTCAGTCGATGAGCTACACCATCGATGTCTACCGAGGCTCGCTTAAGCCGGTTCGAAACCCTCTGCACTTTCTGGCGTACCTCTCGCTCTTCCCGCAGCTTGTCGCAGGGCCCATTGTTCGGGCATCACAGCTTCTCCCCCAGCTCGAGCAATTACCGGCAAGCACGCGATCGCAGCGTTGGCAGGGGCTTAAGAAAATTGCTATTGGGCTTGTTAAGAAATCGATTGTTGCCGATACGGTAGGTGACATCGTCAACTTTCATTACTCAATGGGAACCGGGCCAACCGAGTCGGCAATCACCTGGTGGATTGTCGCAGTGCTCTTTGCCATCCAGATCTACTGCGACTTTAGTGGCTACTCCGACATCGCCATCGGGCTTGGTCGATGGATGGGGCTCGAGTTTCCCGAGAACTTCCGGCATCCCTACGTCGCCACCAGCTTTCGCGACTATTGGAACCGCTGGCACATCTCGCTCTCTACCTGGTTCCGCGACTACCTCTATTTCCCTCTCGCAAGGCGCTGGCGAGGCCGGGTAGGTACGTTGGCGGCCGTCAACATAACGTTCATCGTCTCGGGCTTATGGCACGGGGCCGGGTGGAACTTCCTAATCTGGGGCGCGTTGCACGGCTTTCTTCTCACCTTCGAGCAACTCACGCATTGGGATAGAAAAGTTCTTAAGCTCCCTGGCGGGCGCTACATCGCAATGTTTATCGTCTTTGTGACCGTCTGCATTGGGCTGGTCATCTTTCGAGCACAGAACTTCGAACAAACCGCTACGATCTTGCGCATCATGTTCACCTTCGAGACCTCGGAGCCCACCTGGTTCGGAAGTCACTGGCAGTTCTATGAGTATCCGCACTGGGTCCTGATTCCTGGCGCATTTCTCATCTACGAGTTCGTCCAGGGCTCGATCCGCAGCAAAGCAGCCAAGCCATCGAAAGGTTCGGGGACCTACCTGCAGGCCGTCGGCATCGCCCTCGTACTCCTCGCCGCCGTTTTCCTCCGCGGTCCAATCAGCAACTTTGTCTACTTTCAGTTCTAAGATAAGTTCGGTACACATATGCCATGGCTTGGAAAGAGGGCGTGAGCATATGGCAAGGCAACATCGTCACGGTGGATGTCTGCGCCATTGTGAATGCAGCGAATACGTCGCTGCTCGGCGGCGGCGGGGTTGACGGAGCAATTCACCGAGCTGCGGGACCCGAGCTTGTCCAGGAATGCCGAATGCTTGGTGGCTGCAAAATTGGGCAAGCAAAGATCACCAGCGGATATGCACTAAAGGCCAAACACGTGATTCATACGGTTGGTCCGAACTGGCAGGGAGGTGACCATGGTGAAGCAGAGCTTTTGGCCTCGTGCTATCGCAACAGCCTTGAGTTGGCTGAGAAGGCGGGCTGCGCCAGCATCGCCTTTCCTGGCATTAGCACTGGTCGCTTTCGCTACCCAATGAACGAGGCGTGTGCGATTGCATTGGCCGAATGCGCAGCGTTCCTCGCTGATGATAAAGCGCTCGGCTCGGTACTCTTCTGTACCTTCGATGCCAAGGCGACTGAAGTGATGAAGGCCTCGCTCGCGGCCGCGTGAAATGTGAGTGGCCGTCGCTTGCCCGGCCTTGGTGATCGGCGCCAGCGGGCGAAAGATCACGCCAAGCGCGGTTGCGCCAGGGCGGCCCCTAGTGGCACAGTTCGAGCGTATTTCACTATGGCAGAATCACAAGTCCCAGCCGAGGTCGTTGACAAAACGATCAATAACTTCACCGAACTAGACGCCTCTGGCGACAAGCGAACCATGACGAAGATGGCTCGCCGCCTTGGCAAAGAGCAGCCAGCTCTGTTGCAGTATGCGGCGCAGTTTCGCGACAAGCATGGCGACGCCGTTGGTGAAGCTGCGGTCTTCTACGGCACATTGGTTTGGGCGATGTTCGATGAGAATGTTGGCAAGTGCCCACGTCTCACGGTTGCAAACATCTCTGCCGCCGAAGTCGAAGTCGAAGCGCAGATCAAGAAGGTCGAAGGGCTTGCCGATAAGGCTGTTCACGATCGCACCTCCGAAGAGCTTGTCACCCGCCAGCCACACATCTACGCAAAGCTCACCGAGCTTATCGAGGAAGATGTTCGCGAAGATGCGATGAAGCAAGAGACGGCAGAGATTATTTACCCGCCGACGCAAGTCATTCTAGAGGCCTTTGATGCGGCCATCGAAGGTCGTCGCCCAGGCGAGACCATCGGACCTATCGTTAAGGCCAAGAAGGTTGGCCGCAACGAGCCGTGCCCATGTGCTTCGGGCAAGAAGTACAAGCGCTGCTGCGGAGCCTAAGCTTCGACGAGTGCTGCGGTCTGCCTCTGAATTCGTGAGGCAGAGCTAAGAAAAACTCGGGTGCGTTGCGGGCGAGGGCTGCGCTTCGAAGTTGGTTGGCTTTGGTTCCTTGCTCGCTGACTTTCGGTGGTGGCCGGTTTAGTGGTTGCTATTGCTGCATTTGCTTCGAAATTGGTGGGATTCGATTGGTTTGCGGCTTTGGTTTCTTGTGTGTCGAGTGGCGAGCCTGGCACCGCGTCTGACAGCCTCCGCTCCGTGCTCTACGCCGCTTGGTGGAATGGGGCGGGATGAGTTCCGGGTGCTGATCGAGGCATCGTAGTTTTCGGC
>TARA_R110002073_G_scaffold312586_4_pt1 | contig 47631 bp, 31 predicted proteins | sample TARA_R110002073 | Tara Oceans TARA_R110002073 (sample SAMEA4397174) | marine metagenome | biome: Polar Biome; feature: [DCM] deep chlorophyll maximum layer (ENVO:01000326); material: water (ENVO:00002006), including particulate matter (ENVO:01000060) such as... | depth 40 m
TGATTTGATCAGGATTAGCATAATATTTCTGTAATTCATTTTTTTCTAAATTTGTAGCATTATTTAAGTTATATTGAATCATATCATATTGTTTTTTAGCCCACATCTCTGGAAGTAATTTTGATAACTTGTCATTTGTAATTGTCAAATTTATCTCAAGAGGGGTTTCCTTTTTAGTGATACCAATGTTAGTAGTGGATAAATAATCCAATGTTCTTATAAATTTTTTGCCATTAAGGTTCTTTTGACTTATACATGCCCTACACTGCTTCACGTAAGCGTTTATATTATCAATATATCTCTTACTTTTATTAGATAATAGGTTAATTTTTGGATTTATTGAGTTACGTAACAGTTGTATTCCTTGATCAGCTTCATACCAGTAAGCAAGACTTAAATGGTTTGATATTAATTGATTCAACATTCTTTCGTGAGAATAATGAAAATCTCCTTCTATTATAAATTTTCCATTTTGGGTGTCCATAACTTTAAAATTTCCAACAGCATCACTTTGAGGATCTTTCACAGTATCCGAAGCTCGTACAAGAACTCTATGGTCAGGGTCTAATTGATTTTCTAAATAAATTAATGCCTGATTATCATTTATAAAATTACTCACAACTTTATTTTCTAAGTCAATTTGATCTTTCGTCATTCTCTTTAGTGGTTGGCCAACAACTTTATTTCTTATAATTGACGAGAAACCAGCTTCTTGTGCTAAATAATGATAACCATCTATAGAACAAAACCAGTCTTCATAGATACTTAGTTTATCTTGAAATTTATTTAAAATCAATTGCCTGTTTTTCTCCTCCGTAGTTAATTGATCAATAGCTCTGATAGTTACTAATTCAGGATTTTTTCGAACCAACTCTCTCAAGTAAATCTTTTTTTCATCCTCTTTTTTTTCTATTTCAAAAGTTTTTACACTTCTACTATTAGTAAGTATTGGATTGCTAAACCTATTCAGCCCCAATGTAATTCTTCCAGCAGAACCGTAATTAAACTTTCTTGTTGGGTGCTTTGAATCATCATTGTATATCGGAGGTAGAAATACAGTACAATCACATTGTCTATTTCTAAATCTATTCATAGCTTGAATGGTATCAATAGCACTTACTTTGGTGTGTTGTTTACCAAGATCGATAACAACTCCATACTTTTGTGTAGAGGTTTTTCCTTGTTTAATATCATCCTGAGAAAGCATGTCAACATTGATGTTTAAACCGTTAAAGAAATAAGTAGTCGCCAGGATTACATCATAATAATCAAACTTCCCAGAAAGAATGTATTGAGTACAATCGCCTTTTGAACCAGAAAAGAACAATCCAATTTTAATATTACCTCCTAGTTTGGTTTGAATATCTCTGATATAGTTGTCCATACTGGCTTTTTTATTAAAAATGTGGCATACTTTTCTTCCTTGTTTTATATAGGTGTTTATTTGAGAAATTACTGCATCAGTTCTTTCAACATCGTTGGTAGTATCTAAATGTATTGAAGTCATTCGGGGTCTAACTTGATATTTTTTATCTATTTTGATGGTTTGATATAGATGTTCAATTTCATAAACTTTCATCAGCTCTTGAATCACCAAAAACTCCAAACTAGGCGTTCCGGACATGAAAATAATACGAGTCTTACAGCTTGGATTACAGGCAATAAAGTCTAAAAGATGAAAGATTAAATTTCCAATAACATCAGCTCTATAGTTAAGGCTGTTTGAAAATGTGTGTGCTTCGTCCAAAAAAATGTAATCGAGCGTAGCCATTTGTTTATGACTTAAATTCAATATTTGATTATAAGTTGTGTGAATCGCTATTTCCTCTGATTTAGGTAGGTCTATTCCTTTAAGTGTAGTCTCAAAATTAATTTTATTGGGTTCGTCTTTCTTTTTTTTAAAACTGTTGATCAGTTCTTGAATTTTGGAGTGGACAAAAAGCTGATTAGGACTGCTTCCTTCATCCCATGCTGCTTTAGCTGATTGATTGCAAATTGATTGAAATGGACTTGCAATTAAAGTTCTCCCTTTTAGTTTGTATTCTGGGTGACCGGCAATACTATTTTTTCCAGTCATTGGTTGTTCAGTAAGAGGCGTTACTTCTTACCCGGAAAAGGACATGCCTCTCCAGCTCATGGTTTCCCATAAGATCGGACTATATCATCAACTGTTCTAGTTGACCTCCGCTTCCACTAGACTTCTAGTGTACGAGCCATTTCATCTAAATATTCGAGTACAAACTCTCAATTTAAATTACTGCTCTAGTCTCTGCACTTTCAAATCAAAAAAAAATATTATGCAATAGTTTGGGGTTTACTTCTTATTATATATAGAGTAAATTTTTCCCACAACTATGGTACATAGATATATTTAACTGATAAGCTTAGCTCAGGATTAGCATGGAATATTTGATTCAAACACTCTTTAGCCTTCCCTGAATTCAAAGGTTTTATTACCTAAGGTTCCCACCCTAGGACGGCACTGTAGTTAGTATTGTACCGCATTGACTTCGTAAATAGAATACTTTTTTAGTATTATATTTCTTTTGGAAAAGTTTTTCCATTTTATCTTTATTTAGATACTCCGTAGGGCCTAATTGGATTTGTGAAGTTAAATTCTCCAATTGTTCAATTAATGGAAGACGAGTTCTGTCTTTATCCAAATATTCCGTAAATCTGTCTAGAAATTCTGTTAAATCAGCTTGATCATCATTCTTATCAAACAGATCTTTATTACGGAAATAGATCTCGTAAAGGTTTTTTAGCATATTTAATTGCTTTACATCACCGGAGTGAATAGAGTAGTTCTCGTTTAAGAAATCGTTTATTTTACCTTGTTCTCTTACTAATTTATAAAAAACATCAGGAGTCAAATCTGCTAACTGCTGTTCGCTATAATCATCCTCAGTTTTTAGCGCCCAACGATAATCACCATTATTTTCATCTAGCTTATTTGAGTCGGGTGGAATGAGTCGTTTTATCTGCTCAATACCCAAATCACCAAAAACTCCATAAAGTACCCAACCTAAATCTCTAAGTGAATTGTAATCCGTAAATTTTTCGGCTACCCAAGTGTCAATTCTATTGTCTTTGGTCATTAAATCTTCAATAAAATCAATAGTTTTTATCAGTTTTTCTTGTTCAAAATCTAAGTCAAAATCTAACGATTTATTTTTTAAGAGATACTGATAGGCTTCTTTATCTGAACCGATATTTTTCTCTTGTTTAATCTTTTTTATTGCATCTGTTTTTAAGGCCATCTTCTTCTGAAGTTCTTTCTCTCGAAAATTATTTTCATTTGCAGCTATGATGGAATACTCAGAAAACCTGCTAATATCATATTTCAAATGATTTTTCTGATCAGCAATAAAAGGAATGTATGTTAATCTTTGTGGATCTTTTGTGGATTCATCAAATTTATCTTCGAGTTCTGGGTATTCAGCTATAATTTCTTTTCTAGCTCCTTCATACCATATTTTATGATTGTCTATTACTGGTTTGCTTTCTTCTAACTTAAAGTCTCTTTTAAAGTCTAGACAGTTTGTATCAACTTGACAGAATACTTTAATACCCTTTCCTCTGGGTGAGACAAAAGCGAAATAAGGTTTGATGTTTTCTGTTCCCTTCCAAATTTTATTCAACCACTTTAAAGCTTCATTGGTATCTTTTAATTTATCGATATCAAAACAAAATCTTCCAGTATGTTCAAATTTCGTGATTGATCTATCTCTGGTATTGGTGTTTAAAGAAATTATTATGGCAGGTAAAAATGGTTTTACTACACTTAGATTCCCGCTTGCTGCATCTAATAACCCTTTGATGGATGCGTTAGGATCTGTCATCTCTTTAATAAGTGTTTCCTCTGATATTTTGTTTGCAGTGTTATTATTGCTTTTTCCATATGACGTAGAACTAGAGCCCCATCCTTTGGAATATCCAATATAATTAACTAGAAAAGTCTTTAAACCTTCAGTTTCGAATTCATTAATTAATTTATTGAAAAGTTCTTTGTTACTTTCTATATAGTTTAAACAATACTCTTTAATAGATAATTTTTCACCCCTGTTGTAACAACCTTGTACTAATTGTTTAAATTTTTCTTGGATGGCACAATCTAGGTTTTCATAATCTGCACCAGCTTTTAGTCTGTTAATTATATCATTACTTGTTAAATTATTTGCAAAATAATGATACTTGTAGTTACTCATGTAATTTTAATTTTTAATGAGATTAATACATCAAATATGTGCAACAGTTGTGGATCTACTCCTTATTATATATAGAGTAAATCTTTCCCGCAACTATCGACATCTTACGTAAGGTGTTAAGATTTAACTCGCTGTTTAGGTTCTGTTACGGAGAAGGGAGGCCATATTTACCCATTATCTCTTTTAGGTTGATGAAAGGAAAGTGTATTATTCAGCTGGAAATCTGGTTAAGCATTCAAAAATACTCCGGTAAAGAATTCAATGTAATAGGGAAACATGATTAAGTCGTTATGATCTGTTTTAAACACGTAGTAAACAAGCGAAGAGTAAAAAAAACACACCTCACTAAAATCTTTCGTTCTCAGAAATAGAACAGTTATGAGGAAGAATCAGAAGTTATTTAAGAAATACTTTTAAATTTCATAGTATTAGAAATTATGAAATAGATAAGTGAAAATGAACTCCATAGGCAGTTGTTAATAAAAAAAGCTTTTCACAAAAAGTAATCCTTATTTTTTTTACTCCTTTTGTGTAATTCTGGGTAATAATGTATATATTTAGTCCTTATCTTTTTGGTGGAAATTGCTATATCAAAACTAATAATTTTATTGAATTCTACTAAGCGGTAGTCAATTATTTGACCATTGTAATTTGAAACAAATGGGGTTTTTAAAAGAAATATTTATAAAAATAACGAATTGGTCTTCATTTCTATTTAGAAATGAAGAAACCACTAGTTCTAGTTCTGTAATAAAGCAAAAAGCAAAAATTAATAAAATCTATACAGATCAAATCGAGGTAAGAAAAGAGGTTATTAGAAAAATTGATAAGACTAAAAGTAGAATTTCAGAATTGTCTAAAGTTCAAGAAAAATTAATTAAGAAAAAGTATAGTATTCAAAACAAAAAGAATAAAAATTTAAGTGTTTTCAATCAAGAAAAGATTTTCCATCAATTAGAATTATTAGAAACCAATCTACAACTTCAAAGAACAAAAGTATTTACGCCTCAGCTAATATCTTCAGAATCTATTTTAAATCTTAAAAAGGGATTAAATAAAAATAAGTACTCATTTAAAAACGCAGCTAAGCTTCTTCAAGAGAATAGAATAATTATTAAAAATCTTAGAGATAGTGATAAGGTTTCCATTATTAAAAAGAGAGACGATATTTCCAAGTATTCATTAATTGAATTGTTCAAGGAAAGTGAAAGAAAAAAAGAAATTAAAAGATTAGAGCTTCAAAAGAAAGAAGAAAAAAGGGTTCAAAACTTAAAGTTTGACAAATCGATTAAGAAAGCGAAAAGCTTGATTAAAACCTACGATTTTGATTCAGCTGAAAAGGAATTAAAGACTGCATTATCAATAAACCATATACGACGTAAAGTGGTTAACGATTTAAAAGATGAAATTTTAAGGTTAAAACGTCATTTTGAAAAACAAAAAAAAGAATTTGATTTAGTTTTTGAAAGAGCAAATATTCAATTGTTGAAAAAAGATTACCACAATGCACTGAAGAATTTTAACCAATGTAAATTATATGATTTAAATATTGAAGAAGTTAACGAAAAGGTTAAGTTAACAAGAAAACATATCCAATATAAAAAAACACTAGAAGAAAATTTCCTAGTAGAAAAAGAAATTTTTATTGTTGAAATAAATAATAATAAATTTATTAAAGCAAATAAAACACTTACTAGAATTATCGAGAAATTCGATAACAAAGAAATTGAAAACTTACAAAATATATTTGATGAATCGAAAGCCAAACATCAAAAGCTGAAAAAGAAGTATAAGCAAAATGTAGAAAAAGCTGAAGCTTTTTATTTAAATAACGATTTGATAAACTCTATTAAAGTTTTTAAAGATTGTTTGGATTCAGGCATAAATAATAAATTTTGTGAGAAAAGAATAAAGGAAATAAAATATAAGCAAAGTCTAGAAGTAAAGAAGCAGATTTTATTACAAAAGAAAACGAAAGAAGAAAATCAGCGTTTAGCAAAATTAGAGAAGTACAAGGAGGGAAAAAAGGAGATTTTAAATTTTTTAAGAAGTAAAGGAATTACATGTTTTTATCATTTTACGGATGAATCAAATATTAATTCAATAAAATTAAATGGAGGCCTATATTCTTGGAGTTTTTGCTTGAATAATGACATAGAAATAAATAAACCGGGAGGTGACCATACTTCAAGAGACTTAGATGTGAGATATAATCTTGAAAATTTTGCCAGATTATCATTTGCAAAAGAACACCCGATGCAATATGTTGCTTTAAGAGGTGGTCGTTTAAGGTCAATAAAAAAACTTGAAATTGATATAGAAATAGCGACGTTCAAAAGCACTTTATTTTCCAATATGAATGCTACCAAGAATGGTCATAGAGTTGGTGATGATTTGAGTTTTCTGAAAAATGAAATAAAATTTGATGTTATTAAACAATTACATTATTATAATCTATCACCAGAAGATAAGCCTTTTTATCAGGCAGAGATAATGGTGGAAGAACATATCGAATCAAAATACATAACAAACCTTTAAAAAATAAAAATGAATTTAGAATTAGTAATTATAATTATAGTTATTGCATTACAAATATATGTGTTTCGTGAAACTTTTTTTCGTATAAAGCACTTGGGTGAATATTTTTCATTTAAAGAAACTATTGCTATTGAAAATAAGAATGTGACGTTTTCTGACAATAAAGAAGTTGTAATTGATTTTATATCAATTGATGAAGATTCTTCAGATGAACTTAAAGAGAATGTAATGTCTATAAATTCATATTTAGAAAAAAACAAAGGTAGTGCAGCGGATTTTAATATTATAAAAGACATCACTGAGAGGCACATAGATTCAATAGTAAATGCTATTAACAGCACAGTTTCTACACCTTTATTTTTAGGATTAGCAGGTACCTTCTTTGGTATTATTTTCGGCCTAAGTTTCTTAGATTTCCCTGCAGATGAAAATGGTATTTCAGTAATTTCAACTGAAAGTTTAGGTTCATTAATTGATGGGGTAATGACAGCAATGGTGGCGAGTGCAGCAGGTTTAATATTAACATTAGTAAATTCGGCTTTCTTTTATAAAAATGCTTTATACAAGAATGAGCAAGATAAAAATAAATTTTACGATTTCATTCAAGGTGAATTATTACCAAAGCTTTCTAAAGATGTATCAGATAGTTTAGGGAATTTAAAAAGCAATTTAGACCATTTCAATAATAAATTTGGTGAAAATTTAGTAAGCTATAAGGATAGTTTTTCTTTACTAAATGAAAATTTAAAAATGGAGAAAGATTTTTTAGATGCTGTTCAGAAAGTAGGTTTAAATAAGCTATCAAACCAAATTGTTAAAACCTTTGAACAGGTTAATAAATCATCAAATGATTTTCATGATTTCCAAAAATACCAGGAAGGATTAAATTCTAATATGAACGCTTCTATTGGTATTTTAAAGCAATACAATAAAGTTACTTCAGATTTCGGAAACTTTAATGAGAATTTAAATTTAGTCTCTGAGCACATTATCGAATCTTCAGAATTTTACAATCAATTTAAAACCTTTTTAGAAAGTCATTTTTCCGAAGTTGAGGTTAGAAAAAATGCTTTCACCAACTCTATAGATGTTATAGATAGTGCATTAACAAGTAAATTAAAAGAATTGTCAAGTAAGACAATTGATCAAAAAGATTTTTATAATGAACAATGGAGGAAAACAGTTGATATCTTAAATCAAGATATAGTAAATCTTTTTTCAAAACTTTCAGATTATGTGGAAGCTGAAGCAGATTCTCTAAAAAGTTATATTTCAGCTGAAGAACATGGACTTCAGCAAATATTTGAATCTAATAAAGAGTTTTTTAAAGATTTTAGATATGTTGAGCAGTTGTTTACAAAGTTTTCTTCATATGCTGAAATCTCTCACATACATCAACAAAATATTGAAAATGGTTTGGAAGTGGTTACGAAGTTACTTTCTGATGATGCAAGTCTAATTAATGTGAATAAAAATCTTGTCGAGATAAAATTAGCGATTGAAATGTTAGCAACGAGTATTAGCGAATCTAAAAAAGAGTAAAATGAGCAGAAAGAAAACTGATTTTTTTTGGTTAAGTTATTCTGATCTTATGACTAGCTTATTTTTTGTGATGTTAGTCCTTTTTATTCTGGTGTTTTCAATCATGAATTACCAACAAAGTAGGCTAAAGTTAAAATTAGCCGAATTTGAGAAATTGCAGGAGATAAAAAAGGCAATAAATAGTTTGGATAAAACGTATTTCAAATATGATGAGGTTAATAAGAGACATGAATTAAAACTAGAAGTGTTATTTCGCCCTGGAATTTCTAGAATCCCTAATTTAAATAAGCCTGAACTATATAAAGCAGGCTTAGCTTTAAGAGACTTAGTAGATAAGATGCCAGAAAATCAGGGAGGCATAAAATACTTAGTAATTATTGAAGGAATGGCTGCTCGTTATTCCGCTCCTTCAGAAAAGTATAAAAACAGTCAAGCACATCGAATAGAAGGTACCTATATTTTAAGTTATAATAGAGCAAAGGCATTATATAATTTTTGGAAATCTAAAGGAATCATTTTTGATGAAGATATGTTTGAAGTTGTCTTAGCGGGTAGCGGTTGGTTTGGAGCAGGTAGATATACCGGTGATTTAGAAGGTAAGAATAAAAGATTTTTGATTCAAATAATTCCTAAAGTTGGAGAAATAGAAGCGAAAAATGATTAATAGATATAAAAACAGTATTCTTTTATCTGCAATTGGTGATTCGTTAGGTTGGATTACTGAATTTGAAAAGTCAAAAAGTAGTATAAATGCTAAATATGGAAATAACGAAATTACAGGCTTTCAAGATTGGGAAAAATATGTAGGTGGCAGATTTAATGGGTATCTAGATAAAATTAAAAAAGGCGCTTATTCTGATGACACTCAATTACTTTTAGCAGTTTCAAGAGCTATTAATGAAAACGGAAGAGTTGATAATGTCTATTTTTCCAAAATTGAATTAACTTCTTGGCTTAGTTACGCTAGAGGCGCTGGTCGTACAATAAAAAACGCTGCAAAAAAAATATCTCGTAAATCTGCAGATTGGAATAATAATTTCTTTGTTTTTTCAGCTGGTGAAACCAAAATAGATTACCGTGAAAGTGGGGCTAACGGTGCTGCAATGCGAATTCTACCAATTGCATTGGCTAATAGAGGTAAACCTGAAATAATTAAAGAGGAAATTTTTTCAAATAGTATAATAACTCATGGGCATCCAAGAGCAATAGTTGGTGCAATTTTATATGGTTTTGCTATTAATAAAATGTTGCAACAAAATTTACAAAACTTTTCTTATAAAGATTATCTCACGGATTTAGGAAGTAATATACAAGAACAGTTTAGCACCTCATTTTTGTATAATTCTAAATACACAAATTGGATAGAAAAATGGAACTCTGAATCACCCTTAGATTTCATAACTCTCTATAACGAAACAGTTAATGAGGTATTAGAAGCATTAAGGTCAGTATATTTAAATATTAAAAAGAATAGCAATGAAACTGTTGCTTTAACCGAATTTGGTTGTTTTGATCCTAAGACTAAAGGCTCCGGTGTAGCTACTGTAATTGCTGGGGTTTATTTAGCTATAAAATATTATAGCGATCCTAAACAAGCTATTATTGGGTCTGTAAATGCTATTGGATCAGATACAGATAGTATTGCTGCTTTTGCTGGAGGACTTTGTGGAGCATTATACGAAGATAATTGTGTTCCATTAGAATGGAATAACGTGCAAGATGAAATGTATCTGTTAAATGTGGCAGAAGATTTATTTAGTATTTCAAATGAAAATTTTGAGAAGATTAATAGACAAGAAGTCTTTTTTGAAATTAAATCCTTAAACGAAATTAAAAGTGATATATATCAATTAGATGAAAGAATTACCTTCAATCCTTTTGGTGAAGGAGTAATTATTGAAATTGATAGACAAAAAACGTTAACGTCAGGTAAGTATAATCTAATCTTGGATGTAGCGTTTAATTTTGGTCAATCCTGTAAGTTTTCAAAATTTTTAGATATTAAATCTAATAATGCAGAATCCTTTTTTGAAAATTAAATTAAAACAATTAGAATGCTGATAACTAATAATTTATTATCTGAATTACAAAATAGACTTAAAGTAGGGAATCGTAGAGGTGTGCATTTAAATGCTATTCCTAACCGATCTCGTTTTAAGTTTGATTTAAATAGGTTATCTCATTTAGAAAAAAACTTACCACAAAATTTTATAAATTCATTACTTTCAGAAAAGCCTTTAAAATTTGATGTGAGCTGGAAAAAAAATGTACCAGATATTAATTCGCTTTTTGAAGAAGAACAAACTAAGATTGTTAACATATCAAAATCATTTGAAAACTTAATTAGTGAAACCGTTGCTATTGAAGCGGAAAAAGGGATAAATACATTTGGTTTTGGATTCCCTCTTTTAATTAGACGTGATCAATCTGATAATAGCTTAACAGTTTCTCCAATACTCATCTGGTCTTTAAGGATAAAAAGAACAAAAGAATTTAACACTTGGGTTATTGAAAGAGATGAAGAAGATCCAATATATTTAAATGAAGTTCTGGTAAATCACATTCAAAGTGATGCTAATTTTCAGCTTGATCAAATTCCTCAAGATTATTTAGAAGACGGTTTAATCACCCCAGAAGAATTAGTAAATATCTGCTGTAGTTTAATCCAATCAATAAATACCGACTCTAATGATAATCTTAGTGTTGATTTTCACAATAAATTAATGAATGTGAAATCAATTAAAGATAAGAAACATTATGAAAATTTACCTATAACTTCTTCTAATGCATTAGTAGATTTTGCTGGCTTGTTTTCAATATTCGAAGTTCAAAAACAAAATATAATTAATGATTACGATTTTTTATTAGAAGGTGAAAAGAACGAGTTAGATATAGAGTCTAAAGATAATTTTAGTTTTCAGCCTATTTCGTCAGTAGAAACGGATCCTTCTCAGCAAGGGATATTACATGCCTTACAAACAAATAGAAATATATTAATTCAAGGTCCTCCTGGTACTGGGAAAAGTCAATCCTTAACTGCCATTCTAGTAAACGCTCTTGAAAATCATAAGAAAACAATTGTTGTTTGCGAAAAAAGAACAGCATTAGAAGTATTGCAAAATGCATTGGTAGACAAAGGGTTGGGAGATCATTGTGTTTTAGTTAAAGATATTATTAAAGACCGTAGGCCGGTTGTTGATTCAGTAAGAAACAGAGTTGAAGATAAAAATGAATTAGAAGGATCAAAGTTTTCTAAAAATAGATTAAATATTATAATTAATAGAGCCAATGATTTAATTAATACTATTAATAAAAAGCATCAAAAATTAGCAAAAGAACTGATAGGTGGTAAAAATTGGACAGATACAGTTGGTCAATGGATGTCTAAAGGAAAACTTGCTGTTAAAGATGAAAATTTAGAAATAGATGCCGATGACTTTAAGTATACGAATGATGAATTAAGTTATTTTATTGAATTAATTGAAAGAGGACAGAGGTATTATAAAGAATATAATTCAATTGAAGAGGAGTTATTTATAAAATCAGAAAAGTTTATTGGAGAGAATCAATTTTCAATAGAACAACAAATGCAACAGGATTTTAAATTTTATAAAAAATCTTTAAATACATACAATGAACTTCTAGCTCAGTTTAAAGAAGAGTATAAGAAAACTAGAGAAGAGAGTATAAAAGTAGCTCAAAAAGAAGTAATAGATTTAATAAAATCTTTAGAGAACATATTAACCCAGTTTAATAAAGAGAGTGATTTTTATGAAGAGGCAAGAACAAGTTCCATTCTGTTTAGCGCAAAAAAACTATTTTCAAAAGAAGCTAAAAGAATTGTTTCAGCTCAAACAGAATTTAAAAGTCTATTTACCTTATTAAACTCAAGAGTTTCATATTTCAGAGATGAAGAGTTAATCACTATTATACCCAAGGTTTCAAATGCCCTTGAAATTGAACCAGGACTATCAATAGACATTTTAGTTGATGTATTTGAGAAATACCAAGTTTCAAATAAGAATAAAGATATTAATATTGAAGATTTTGTAGAAAAAGAATTTGAAATTAACTGTGATAATTTAAATTTTAGTAAAAACTTCCGTACTCAAAACTATGATAATATAAAAGCTGCTAAAAACAATCTTATAGCTAAAGTAGAAGAAGATAACTGGTTAAAACAGTCTTTCAAACAAGGAGCAATAAATTTTAATGGATATGTATCAAATGCAATATTTTCTTATGAAACTTATATAGACTCATCCACTGATTTATTTTCTGCTGAATATGAGTGGCATAATTATGTAAATCAATTAAAAAGTTTTGAAAAGGAATTAATTGGCACCTTAAAAGAACATGAAAAATGGTCGAATACTTTTCTTGTTTTTTATTTAAATTCTCTATTGAATAAAGGATCAAGTGCTTCTTTGCCAACTCATGACAAGGACCACAAAGAGTTAGAAGTTTCTATGAATAATTTAGAAATAGAGCAGCTTAAATATATCAAAGATTATTGGAGGTCAGAACAAAATAGAGTTTCTAGGTTATTTGATGAGAATAATCCAAATTTATCGATTACAAACCTATATAATAAAAAGAGTAGCCAAAGACATAAGAGATTATCCTTAAGGAGAATATCAAAATTTGATTTAGATTTTTTCACAACTTTTTTTCCTATTATACTTACAACACCAGATGTTTGTAGTAATTTATTTAAAGGTAAAAAAGAGTTTTTTGATATTGTAATGTTTGATGAAGCGAGTCAGTTAAGAGTGGAAGATAACCTTCCTGCTTTGTTAAAAGGAAAACAGATTATTATTGCAGGTGACGAGCATCAAATGCCTCCATCAAATTACTTTAGTAAAATGTTTGATGGTACAATCGAAGACCAAGAAGATCAAGAGGAAGAAGATGAAATAATTGTCGACAGAGACAATTTACTGCTTTCATGTGAGTCCTTATTGGAGTTTGCCTCAGAATTTAGCTTTCAAAAGAAATATCTTGATTTTCATTATCGTTCAAAACATCCATACCTCATCGATTTTTCAAACTATGCGTTTTACAATCAAAGATTAAAACCATTACCTAACAATTTAGATTACAATCCTATTAAATATATAAATGTTGGAGGTACATTTTCAGATCACTCTAATGATACTGAAGCAGAATATATATTATCAATTTTAGATAAAAATATCCAAAGGTTTCCAAACGGAAAGTATCCTACAGTAGGTATTGCTACTTTTAATATTGCGCAAAGAAACTTAATTTACAGTAAAATTAACGACCGTAAACAAATAGAAAAATTTAAAGATTTTAATTCTAAAATTGTTGAACTTGAAGAGAATGGTCTTTTTATAAAAAACTTAGAAAACATCCAAGGAGATGAGAGAGATATTATAATACTTTCTACTACTTATGGTAAAAATAAAGACGGTAGGTTTTTTAAGAGATTTGGTCCCTTAGGGTTTAAAAAAGGATATAAATTATTAAACGTAATTATTACTAGAGCCAAATATAAAATATATGTATGTTCTTCAATTCCAGAAGAACATATTGTGGGGTATAATCAGTATTTAATTAACGAAGGCTCTAATAACAGAAGTGCCGTTTTCTTTGCCTACTTAGCATATGCGAAAGCAGTCTCAGAAAAAAATGAACAGCAAAGAATGGCTGTTTTAAATTCATTAGCTCAAAATACAACTGAATCTCAGGAAATTGTAATAAATAATGGAGAATTAGAGTCTCCTTTTGAAGAGGAAGTTTATCAAGTTTTAATAGAAAATTTCAAAGAAGAAGATATTTTTCCACAGTTTAAATTTGCAGGTTTTAGAATTGATATTGTAATCGATTCTAAAATAAAAGGAATTCCTAGAATTGCAATTGAATGTGATGGTGCTGCTTACCATTCAAGTCGTGAAGCATATCTAAATGATCGCCATCGTCAAAAAATACTAGAAAGCCATGGGTTTGTGTTTCATAGAATTTGGAGTACAAATTGGTGGAGAAATCAAAATAGAGAAATCAAAACATTAGTTCATTTTATTAAAACAACTTTAGAAAGTACTCCTAAAGCAATTGAAGATAATTCAAGAACTGTTTTTGCTTTTAATGACGAAGAGTTCAGTTTAAGAAAATTAGTTGATTCACAAACAGATTTATTACAGGAGTTAAATGAGAGTCCTATTGTTGAGGATACTAAAGATAAACCTGAAATAAGATCTAATAATGTGCCAACAAAAAAAGTAGTGCAGAAAATTGAAGAAGATTTAAATTTATTTAGTGTACATAAAGATGAGGAAGTTGTTCAGATAAATAGTATTGTGAAAATAAAGTATTTGAACAACAATATGTTTGTGAAAATAAAAATTGTTGCATCAGAAAATAATAAAGGAAAATTAGTAAATGGTATTCAAAAGGTAAGTTTCAAATCTTCAGTTGCAGTTTCTTTAATGGGGAAACCAGTAGGAAAAACAGTTAAAGTAGGGCGCCTCGATAATTATGTTGAAATTATAGAAATAACCAACTTATAAGTAAAATAAAAAAGTAATTTTATTGAAAATTTAAAAAAGTAAATGAACAAAAAATTAACGCTGTCATGGCTAGAGGGCTTCCTAATGGATGCCTGCGATATATTAAGAGGTAACATGGATGCCTCAGAGTTTAAAGAATACATTTTCGGAATGTTATTTTTAAAACGTTTAAGCGATAAGTACGAGCAAGATCGTGCAGCACGTTTAAAAGAATTACAAAGTAAAGGACTATCGGAAGAAAAGATAAACGAAGCCTTAGAGCGTGCCAATGCTTACCAATATTATGTACCAACTCGTGCGCGTTGGAATTATAAAACAACAAACGAAACAGGTCAAGAAGTAAATGATGGAATCTTACACCTTAAAAAAGATGTTGGTGACCATTTAAACAAAGCTTTAGAAGCTTTAGAAGAAGAAAACCCTGATAAGTTATCTGGCGTTTTAACCAATGTGAATTTCAACAGAACCATTGGTAAAAACAAAAATGCCTTAAGTGATGAAAAACTAATAGAGTTCATTACGCATTTTGATAAAGTAAGTTTAACCGATGACCGTTTTGAGTTTCCAGACCTTTTAGGAACTGCCTACGAGTATTTAATTAAATACTTTGCAGATAGTGCAGGTAAAAAAGGAGGTGAATTCTACACGCCAAATGAGGTTGTTAAACTATTAGTAACCCTTTTAGAACCCGAAGAAGAATCGTCTATTTACGATCCAACCTGTGGTTCTGGTGGTATGCTCATTGAAAATAAAAATTATGTAGAGTCTCGTTACGGTGATGCCTCTCGTTTAAGTTTTGCAGGTCAAGAATTAAGTGGTACAACCTGGTCTTTATGTAAAATGAACATGTTATTTCATGATATATTTGATGCCGAAATTCTACAAGGCGATACCATTGCAAATCCATTACATGTAGAAAATGGAGAATTAAAACGTTTTGATATCGTCATTGCCAATCCACCATTTTCAGCAAATTATAGCGACATTAAAAACTTTCGTGATCGTTTCCATTATTGGATGCCTAAAAAGAAAAAAGCCGACTTTATGTTTGTGCAACACATGGTATCTGTGTTAAAAGACAACGGTCGTATGGCAGTAGTAATGCCACATGGTGTATTGTTTAGAGGTAGTGAAGAAAAAAGCATGCGCCAATGGTTGGTAGATCGTGGCTATTTAGAAGCTGTGGTTGGTTTGCCATCTGGTTTGTTTTATGGTACAGGGATCCCTGCTTCCGTTTTAATCATTAATAAAAAAGGAGCTGCACAACGGAATGAAGTTTTGTTTATTAATGCAGATAGAGAATACAAAGAAGGCAAAAACCAAAATAAACTACGACCAGAAGATATTGCTAAAATAAGCTACATCTATAAAAATAAAGAGAATTTAGAAGGGTACGCCAGAAATATTTCTAAAGCAAATTTAGATAAAGAAGACTACAATTTTAATATTAGAAGGTATGTAGATAACAGCCCACCTGCCGAACCACAAGATATTAATGCGCATTTACATGGTGGTATTCCAACAGTTGAAGTAGAAGAATTACAATCGTATTGGGAGAATTATCCAGACTTACAAAATGATATTTTTGAAGAATCACCAAAAGAAGGCTATCATCAATTTAAAAAATTAATTGATGCCAAAGAAGATTTAAAAACGCTGGTTTTAGCGCATGAAGATATTTATAATAAACGCAAAGCATACACAGATTGCGTAAACCAATGGTGGACTAGCAATGTACCTAAATTAGAAGCCTTACCCGAAAAGCAAAACGTTTTTGAGTTGTATCGAGATTTCTCAATAAGCATTGCAAACGATTTTAGTGCATTAGGGATATTAGATTTACACAAAAGTAGAGGTGCATTTGCTGCGTATTGGGATATTTTGGAAACCGATTTAAAATCAATAGCTGCAAGTGGTTGGAATGCAGAATTAATTCCTGCAGATGATATACTACAATCTCAATTTCCAGAAGTACTAGAAGAATTAGCCAATAACGAAGCTAGACAAGACGAATTAGAAGCCTTATTTACTGAAGTAAACGAATTGGAAGAAGGCGAGTTTGACGAAGATAATTACGAAGTCTTCCCAAAAGAAGTATTAAAAGAGTTAAAAGACAACATAAAAGTTCATAACGCTTCTATTCGAGATTTGAAGAAAGAAGTTAAAGCCTTAAAAATTAGAATTAAAACGAATGAAGATGTTGATGTTTTAAAGCAGGAACTAACCAAAAAAGAAAAAGCACAGCAACAAGCCGAAACCAAAAAAGCAATCATAGAGCAACAATTGGCAAGACACACAGAGCTTACCAACGAGCTAAAAACCTGCAAAGCTACCATTGCCGAAATAAAAGCCAAAAAAGAAGACTTGGTTGCCAAAGCACGCGAAAAAATAACACCAGACAAGGCCAAAGCCTTAATCTTAGCGCGTTTTAAAGAAACTTTACACAACACAGTAATGGATTACGTAAACCGTTACGAACGTGCTTTAATTAATGAGCTAGAAACACGCTTTACCAAATATCAAAATACCTTGATCAATATTTTAGAAAGCAGAGAAGAAGCAGCTTCCCAATTAAATAACTTTTTAATAGAATTGGGATATGAAAAATAGTGTGATTTCGAAAAAATTTAATTTACCAATAAATTGGGAAATTGATATTCTAGATAATTTAACAAATAAAATTGTTGATGGAGCTCATCATACACCAAAATACACAAATTCAGGTATTCCATTTTTACGTGTAACAGATGTTCAAACTAAGGAGATTAATTTTTCGAAAATTAAATTTATTTCTAAACAAGAACACCAACAATTAATTGCTAGATGTAATCCAGAAAAAGGAGATATGCTTCTTTCTAAAAATGGAAGTATTGGTATATCTAAAATTGTAGATTGGGACTGGGAGTTTTCTGTTTTTGTTAGTCTTGCTTTAATTAAAGTTAAGAAAGAGTTAGATGTTCAATTTTTATCTCATTTTTTTAAGTCAGAGATTACGATGTGGCAAATTTTAAGGCGTGCTAAACAGGGAACTGTGACTAATTTGCATTTAGAAGAAATCCGAGAAATTGAAATTCCTAGATTATCACTACCACATCAACAAAAAATAGCCAAAATACTATTTACAATAGATAACGTCATAGAAAAAACCGAAAGCGCTATTGCCAAATACCAAGCCATAAAACAAGGCTTAATGCACGATTTGTTTACACGTGGTATAGATTTAAATACGGGAAGATTACGACCAACGCCACAAGAAGCACCAGCCTTGTATAAAGAGAGTGTTTTAGGATTGATTCCTAGGGATTGGGAATTAGAAAATTTTGAAGAAGCTACAGAAATCATAACTGACTTTACAGCTAACGGAAGTTTTGAATCATTAAGAGTTAATGTAAAATATTATTATGAAGTTAACTATGGTCGCTTAATAAGACTAACGGACCTAAGACAAAATTTACAAACTGATGGTGTTTATGTTAACAAATCTGGATTTGAGTTTTTATTAAAAAGTGAATTAAGGGAAAATGATATAATGTTAGCCAATGTTGGTGAATACACAGGTTTTGCCTGTTTAATGCCAAAAGTTAATTATCCAGCTACAATTGCACCGAATATGTTTTTAGTTAGAACTGATAAGGAAAAGTTTGATAGTAAATTTATGTACTATTTTATGACTTATCCACAATTTACAACTCAGGTAGATAATGTTAGCGCAAGTTCAGCAACAAAGCTTTTAAACAAGACGAATTTTAGAGCTATGCACATTCCTAAACCTAAAATTGAAGAGCAAGTTCTTTTTAGTAAAAAAATAGAATCATTAGACCAAAAAATCCAAACAGAGCAACAAACCTTAGCCAAATACCAACAACTAAAAGCAGGTTTACTGCAAGATTTGTTAACGGGTAAGGTTGCCGTTGGTGTGGATTAAAAAATAATTGAAAAAGAAAAAAATGTTAGAAAAAGAAATTGAAATTACCGAAAATGCCCTATTAGAACCAAAATTAGTTGCTGATATAAAAGGCGAGTTTTTTATACCAGCCTACCAACGTGGCTACCGTTGGGAGAAAGAACACGTAGAAATGTTATTAAATGATGTGTTAGAAAATAAAGACCAAAACTATTGTTTGCAACCTATTGTTGTTAAAAAATTAGATGAAGATAAGTTTGAGTTAATAGATGGGCAACAACGTTTAACTACTATGTTGCTAATATTTAAGTATATGCAAACCATTGTTTCAAAAGTGAAGATAAACTTTTCTTTAAGCTACGAAACGCGGACTAAAAGTGAAGAGTTTTTAGAAACCTTAGATGAAGAATTGGCGGAAGATAATATAGATTTTTTCTATATATACAATGCGTATAGCGCCATTGAAGAATGGTTTAATGAAGATGAAAATGGTGATGAGTTTTTAAAAACAATAAACTTATACAAGTACTTTAACGAAAATGTAAAAGTTATATGGTACGAAGTAAATACAAACGAAGATGCAACCAACTTATTTACACGTTTAAACATTGGTAAAATACCATTAACCAATGCAGAATTGGTAAAGGCTCAGTTTCTGTCTAAATCTGATGATGGAATTAACCACGAAAAACAATTAGAAATTGCAACCAGTTGGGATACCATAGAAAATGAATTGCGTAACAAAGATTTTTGGGCATTCTTAACTAATAAATCTGCTAATGAGTATCCAACCAGAATAGAGTTGTTATTCGATTTAATGTCTGAAAAACAACCTGATGAACGTGAAAAGTTTTTTACTTTTTATTATTTCTCAAATGAAATTAAAGAACATGCTGCTTTAGGTGTATGGAAAAATATTTTAAAGTATTATTTAGTCTTAAAAGAATGGTATCAAAAAAGAGAATTATATCATAAGGTAGGTTATTTAGTTGCTATTGGTAAAAGCCTGCAGACTATTATTAAGGAATCTAAAGAATTGACAAAAACAGAGTTTAAAGAAAGTTTAAACGCTCAAATTAAAGACGAGTTAAATTTAACAGTAGATGCCGTTTTTGAATTGAGTTATGAAAACAAAAATGATTACAGTAAAATAGATAAAATCCTCTTGTTATTTAATGTAGAAACGGTGCGTTTACTTCAAAATTCAACGGAGATGTTTTCCTTTGAAAACTACAAAAAAATTAACAATTGGAGTTTAGAGCATATTCACGCACAACAATCGGAAGGTTTAGATAAAAAGAAAGACCAGCAAGAATGGTTAACCTTACATAAAAAGTCTTTAGAAAATTTAAACTTTTCAGAAGAAATACAGCAAGTAGCAGATGATTTAATTTTAAAAATTGATGAAAAATATGATGACATAGGAAGAGATGATTTTAATGTTTTATTTGCTGAGGTTTTTGAACTGCTTTCTGATAATTCAGACAGAAGTTATGTAGATTCTATGTCTAATATGGCCTTGTTAAGTGTTGCTAACAATGCAGCATTAAACAATGCAACTTTTGATGTTAAAAGAAATAGAATATTAGAAATGGACAGAAATGGAGAATACATCCCAATTTGTACACGAAGAGTTTTTCTTAAATATTATACCAATTCTTTAGATCATCAGCTTCATTTTTGGGGAGAAGAAGATAGGAAAGCTTATATAAACGCAATGATAGGTGATGAAGGAGTAATTACAAAGTATTTAAAGCCAAACGCAATAATTGAATAAGCTATGAACTCTATACCAACAACTTTTAGTAATATTTTTGATAAAGAATTAAACGAAGAAAAAGTAATAAGTAAAATTGAAGTTCCTATTATTCAGCGAGATTATGCACAAGGAAGAACATCAAAAGCAGTTAGTCGAATTAGAAACGGATTTATAAATGCAATTCATACTGCTTTAACAGGTACTGATGAAGACGCTATTAAATTAGATTTTGTATATGGAAATATAGAGGATGAAAAATTAATTCCTTTAGATGGCCAACAAAGGTTAACTACGTTGTTTTTAGTGCACTGGTACATTGCTAAAAATGAAAATGTGGCAGCAGATGAACAAGAATTTTTAAAGAATTTCACATATAAAACAAGATTTAGTTCTCAACATTTTTGTGATAGTTTGGTGAATTGTGAACCTGATTTTTCGTGTGATAGTTTGTCAGATTGGATTATAGATCAAAACTGGTTTATGTATTCTTGGGAACAAGACCCAACAATTTCAGGGATGTTAGTAATGCTAGATGAAATTCATTCAAAATTTAAAAAGGAATCAAATCTTTGGCAAAAACTAACGCATAAAGAAAATAAACCTGTTAGTTTTTATTTTCTGGCTTTGGAAGATATGGGTTTATCAGATAGTTTATATGTGAAAATGAACTCACGAGGCAAACCACTTACTCCTTTTGAGCATTTTAAAGCTGATTTTGAAAAAGTGATTAAATCGGTCGATGAAAAATTATACAGCGAATTCGTAACAAAAGTAGATATCGATTGGGTTGATATGCTTTGGAAATACAGAGGTGCTGATGATTTAATTGATGATGAGTTTATGAGGTATTATCGTTTTGTAACAGAGATAATATGCTACACACAAAAAATTGACACTGTTGAGAACGATTTTGATTTAGCTGACAAAGTATATGGGGTAGAAAACAAAAATGCGATAACCAATTTAAAAACTTTGTTTAAAGCATTTGATTGTTGGTCGGAAATGGCAAATATAGAAACGTTTTTTAATACTATTTTTTCAGGGATAGATTATGAAAAAAACAAAGTAAAAATTTATTCTGATACATCAGATTTATTTTTGATGTGTTGCAACAACTACGGAATAATGGCTGGTAAAAGAAGAGCGTTTACATTAAACAATACAATACTCTTGTATGCAGTTCTTCAGTGCTTATTGAATAAAGATAGGATAACTGAAAGTGAATTTATAGAAAGAATTAGAATAGTTAGAAACCTAGTATTAAATTCTCCTGATGAAATACGTGAAACTAGAATGGAAGCGTTGTTAAGTGACACATTTAATATTATAGTAAACGGAGAGGTTAAAACAAAAACTGGAGGTTTTAATGGTGTTCAAAAAAGCGAAGAAATCAATAAAATTCAATGGAGAAGAAATAATATTGAGTTAGTCGAAGATTTAAATCAATTAGAAGATCATAATTTATTACAAGGTAATATTGCTATTGTTGGATTAGAGGATGTAGATTTATTTAAGGTCAGGGTTCAAAATTTTATTAATTTATTTAATAACGAGATTGAATATTTAAAAATAAGTAATGCCTTACTAACTTTAGGTGATTATACCCAAAATATTACGTGGCGATGTTTATTTGGGAATAATAAAGATTCGTCTTGGGAAGAGTTATTTAAGGTGTCTCAAAAGAAATGGTTCTTTGAACGAACAAAAAAAGTAGTGTTAGAATTACTAGATTCAATTGAGGGAGATTTTAATACTTATTTAGAGACTTTAGTAAGCTCTTTTTTAATTAATGAAGAAGTTGAAAAAGATTGGAGATATTATTTCTTAAAATATCCTGCAATGCGTTCTGGTAACAGCGGAGTTTTTTGGTGGAGACAAGATGGTGAAAGAATCAAAGAAAATCAATATGAAATATTTATGATGAATACATCTTTGTCTTTAAACGGTAGACATTGGGATCCATTTTTATATGCTCTAAGTTTAGAAGAAGAATTAAAAAATATTGTTTCTTTAGAGGAGTATAAAGCACCTTTGGTATTTAAAAATGAATACATTAAATGTATGAATGACGCCTATTATTTTTATGATTCTGAACATAATGAAACAAGAAAAATAGAAGTTCTTCAAGAAAATGGAATAGATAAAGTTGATAGAATAGTTTTACTGAAAGATGTTATAAAAAACGAAATTTAAACCGTTATGGCTGAATACAAAAACGTAGAAAAACCCTTTTTAGAAAAGTTGAAAGACTTGAATTGGCAAGTAATAGATCAAGGTGCTTTTGGCATTCCTCAAGATCCTGCTAAAAGTTTACGTAGTAGTTTTAAAGAAGTAACTTTAAAACAAGAATTTATAAAAGCGGTTAGAAAAATAAATGTAGTTGAAGGTGTAGAATGGTTAACCAATAAGCAGTTAGAAGACTTATATAACGAAACTATTGCAACCGAAAAAGTAAATTTATCTTTATTAGAGGCCAATAAACAAGTCTTTGAAAAACTAATAGGAGTTACAAAAACTACAGTAGCTAAAAATGAAATTACAGGAGAAGAAAATCCTTTAGTAAAACTGATAGATTTTAAAAATTGGGATAAAAATGAGTTTGTAGCGATCAATCAATTTAGAATTGTAACACCTGGAGGACCAAGAGAAGGTATTATTCCAGATATTGTATTATTTGTAAATGGTTTGCCTTTTTCAGTGATAGAGTGCAAAGATGTAGATATTGCAGATCCTATTTCTAGTGCTGTGGAGCAAATTATGCGTTATGCCAATACACGTGGAGACGATTTTGGTTTTACAGATGGAGAAGAACGTTTATTCCATTACAATTTATTTAGTATTGCTACACATGGTGAAGAAGCACGTGTTGGTTCTATTACAGGAGATTTTGAGTATTACTTAAACTGGAAAGATATTTTTCCAGAAGTGTATAGAAACATAAACCTAGAAAATTACGCAGCAGAAGAAACTGCAAGATACCAAAATAATGGTTTACATAATGATCCTCGAGTTCGACAAGAAGTATTGATAAAAGGAATTTTAAACAAAGAAATTTTACTAGATATTTTACAACACTTCACCCTATTTATGGAAATTAAAGAGGGTGTAGAAGTTAAAATTGTATGTCGTTATCAGCAATACAGAGCAGCAGGAAAAATAATAAATAGATTGCGTAATGAAACTACTGGTAAAACGCGTTCTGGTGTGGTCTGGCATACACAAGGTTCTGGAAAATCTTTAACCATGGTGTTTTTTGTGCGAAAGTTACGTTCGCAAGATGATCTAAAAGATTATAAGGTTATCATGATGGTAGATCGTAAAGATTTAGAAAAACAATTGTCTGCCACAGCAAGATTAACTACTGAATTTAAAGAAGCGAATATTGTAAGTTCACGTAAAGAACTTCTGCCAAAGTTAAGTGGTAATGCTTCGAATCTTAATATGGTAATGGTACATAAGTTTGTACAAGAAGAATTAAAGCATTCTAAGGCGTTAATGAAAGCTTTTGTAGAAGAAGGCAAGGTGCCAGAATTTAAACCGTTTGACGTGGTGAATACATCTGATAGAATAGTAATACTAATAGATGAAGCGCATAGAACCCAAGGCGGTGATATGGGAGATAATTTGTTTACTGCATTTCCACAAGCGACTAAAATAGCTTTTACTGGTACACCTTTATTAACAGACAGGCACAAACAAAAAACACATGAACGTTTTGGAGATACAGGCGAGTTTATTGATACGTATAAAATTAGAGAAGCAGTAGATGATAGAGCAACTTTAGATATTATCTATATTGGTAAAACCACTAACGATAAAATTAAATCTAAAGAAGCTTTTGATGCAGAATTTGAAGATGTTTTTAAAAAGCAAACAAGAGAAGAAAAGGAATATATTCAGAAGAATTATGGTACTATGCAAGCCTATTTAGAGAATATGGATCGTTTACGCAAAATTGCTAAGAATTTAGTAAAGCATTATGTAGATGATATATTACCTAATGGTTTTAAAGCAATGGTTGTAGGGAGTTCTATAATGGCTGCAGCCCGTTATCAATTTTTAATTGATGAAGCATTAAAAGAGCGTGTTGAATTAGAGAAAGGCAAAGCAGAACCAGATACCGATTTAATTAAAAAAATTGAGTTCATAAAAATTGGGACTGTCGTTACCAAGCAAGATAATAATGAACAAGGTTTTATAAGTGCTGCGAGAAAAAATGCAAGAGAAATAAAAGCTGTAGATAATTTTAAAAAAGATTTTGATTACAGTACAGATGAAGAAGGGAATTATCTGAAACCAGAAACTGGTGTTTCTTTTTTATGTGTTTGTGATAAATTATTAACAGGTTTTGATGCGCCAATTGCGCAAGTAATGTACCTAGATAAGAGTATTAGAGAGCATGATTTATTACAAGCTATTGCAAGAGTAAATCGTACAAAAAGAGATAAAACACACGGTATTTTAGTAGATTATTACGGTGTATCTAATAATTTAAAGGATGCCTTAAATATTTGGGGAGCCGAAGATGAGGAAGATATTAAAGAATTGTTAGAGTATTTTAGGGATATTAATAAGGAAATTCCTGTTTTAGAAGCACGCTATAATCGAATGATTCAGTTATTTACAGATAAAGGGATTACTGAATTTAAAAAATTTGTTGAGCAACGAATGTCTGACAAAAAAGAAGCAGAATTTCAATTAGCAGAAGACTGTATTGAGATGGCGGCATCCATTCCTTTCCGAGCACAATTTGATACGTATATAAAGGCCTTTTTTGATAGTTTAGATTTATTATTTAATTCAGAAGCAGCACGTAAGTATTATATTCCTGCGAAGCGTTTTGGGTATTTATTAATGCGTATTAAAAATCGTTATAAAGATCCTAGTATGGATTTAAAATGGGCAAAACCAAAAGTGCGAAAAATGATTGATGCTCATCTAGAGACTCTTGGTATAGATAGTCGTGTAGCACCCATAAGTTTATTATCTAAAGATTTTGCCAAAGAAGTAGGTAAATTGAGTAAAAACTCAAAGTCTAAAGCGTCAGAAATGGAGCATGCAATAAGACGCCATATAAAGGTGAACTTGAATAAAGATCCTGCTCTATATAAACGTTTCCTAAAACGTATGGAAGAAATATTAGAACGTTATAAAGGGAACTGGGATGCAATTGTTGAAGAGTTTGAGAAAGTAAGAGAAGATTTAGCCAAGGGTAGAAAAGGTGATAATGAAGAAGAGGGTTTAAGTGAACAAGAGTTGCCATTTTACGATTTTATAATCTTTAGTGCATTTAAAGATGAAAGTTTAAAAGAGGAAGAAAAAGAAGCTTTAAAAGCGCTAACAATTGAATTAGTTCATCTTTTGCAAGACGCTATTAATAAACCAAATTTCTGGAAAGGAAGAGCTGCAGAAATACGTAAATTGCAAGGCGAAATAGATGATATGCTTGATTTCTCAGGTATTGAAGAAGTTGCAAAACTACATTCAAAATTAAGTATAGAAATCATGAACTTAGCAAAACGTAGACACCAAGAATTAACAAAATAGTATGATAGTATCTGGAGTAGACATTACTATTCAGAAAAGTAAACGTAAAACAGTAAGTATCTTTATAGAAAGAGATGGCTCTGTTTCTGCACGTGTACCTGAAACGTTAAGCAATGAAGAAGTAAAAGATATTATAAAAGCCAAAGAGTATCAAATTTTTAAAAACTTAGCGGAATGGATACAGCTAAATGAAAATGCTGTAGAAAGGGAATATGTAAACGGGCAATCGTTTTTGTATTTAGGTAGAAATTATCGTTTAAAATTAGTTAATGAAAAGTTAGATGAAGTTCGTTTTATTAAAAATACATTTTTTCTAAATAAACAGGATAAACACAAGGCAAAGGAATTATTCGTCCAATTTTATAAAGACAAATTAAATAGTAAAATTCATCCAATAATAGAAAGATATAAAAACCAGTTAGATGTTCAGCCTAATCAAATTAAAGTGATGGAATTACAAAACCGTTGGGCATCATGTATGCAAAACGGCAATGTTAATTTTCATTGGAAATGTGCAATGGCACCTATAGATGTTTTACATTATATCGTAGTGCATGAGTTAGCACATTTAATTCATAATAATCATACCCAAGCTTTTTGGAATGAAGTAGATAAGATCTTACCAAATTATGACGAACAAGTTAACTGGCTTAAAATTAATGGTGCTGGAATGAGTTTGTAATGGTTATGTATTATAAATAAGTTTCTTTTAATAATAACAATTCTGGCTTTTTATTTGCTATTAACAGTTGTAGTTCTCTAGCTTTCTCTTCTTTTTCTTCTTCTTTAAATAAGAGTCTAGTTAAAAATGTTACGATACCTCCAAGTATACTGAAACTTGTGAAATAAGTTGTTAAAAGACCTGCACCAATCGATAAACCAGATTTAATGGCTCTCTCGCTAGCATTAGCAAATGCCTCATTAGCAGTTTTAATATTCATAAAAACATGTCTACCTTCTGACAAGCATATAACAAAAAAAGGTAATCCGGGTAATAATGTATCAAGTACATTATCACCAAAACCTTCAAATAATGGCTGCATTGGGGTTTCAATAGCCGAATTTAAATCTTCTATAGAAATGTCACTATTTATTAAACTTTCATTTAAATCAGCAATCTCTGATGTTGACATAACATCTATTTCTGGATATTTTTCGAAAGCAGAATTTATGTAGCTTAAAGAGTTTGTCGCTTTAAGTTGTAGTAATTCAGCAATAGTACCATCTTCATTTAAAATTTGTAAATCCCAACCTGGTTGGGTTACATCTTCGGCAATGGTAGCATATTGACCATCCGCCAAACTTAAGTCACCAACGATTTCTCCATCATTCAAACGGTCCCTTACTTCAATTTCAAACAACTTCCCCTTCCAATTACTTATAATACCAGTAAGCTGGTTATTAGTATAGTTAGACAAATCCTCAATCTGCAATTTTGGGAAGGAAATATCAAATGCTTCTTGCATTTCTGGAGTAATTGCTGATAAATCAATAATTTCTTTACTTAATATTTCGTTCAAAGCAATAGAGGCAGCTAGAGCTTCAGTAATTGTCTCTTGTTTCCTTTTCAGATAGCTTTGATGAAGTTTATACAATTCCTCTTTGGGTTTTTTACTATATTCTTTATGTATTTCCTGGATCATAATTTAGTAGAAATATTTAAGAGAGATAGCTAATGTTAAAAAAGTAAGCACAGTGTATAAAACTATAATATTTATATTGGTTATTTTATTTCGTTTTTTAAACTCTTCTTCTTGATTGATTAGCTTATTACTGAAGTCAATATTTTTAGTCGCTAGTTCTTTTAAGTGTTTATCGAGCATAGCTACTTCAATAGTTAAACTATCAGTTTTATCTAATAGAATGTAGTATTTATCTGTGATTTTTTTTTCAATATCTGATATTGTATTTAAGTTTTTTTGAATAAAATCTTCATTTTTTACAATTAAAGCTCCTACTTTTTGTTGTCGATAAATAATGTCTTTTTTATTGATATTAACAAAAGATTCAATGTTCTCTTTTTGGTTTTTAATCTTTAAATTAAACTCATGAATTCCATCCTTAGTTTCTTTATTAAGAACAATCATTTTATTAGTTTGAGAACTAACTTTATTTAAGTTTTTTATAGCGGAATTGGTTTCATTTTTTATAGTTGACATTTCATTTTTTGTGCTTTTCATGTCATTGTGTATACCTACAAGCACATCGCTAAAAATGGATGTATATTCTTTAACTTCTTTAGATAAATTATCTATTACTCCCATATGTGAATTATTTTTTTTTGTATAAATATAAATAAAATGTTTCCTTTTAAGTTGTTTCACGAATAGATAAACCAAAACGAATTAGTACAACATGTTGTTCTAGTTGGATTCATTTACTTTTTATCCGATAACACCATTATGTAAAATTTAAAATTATATAGAGAGTTGTCTTAATCAGCATTCTAATTTATAAAGCATATTAGGCTGTAATCCCATTTTGCAATCAAACAATTCTGTAAGTAAAATCTATTACTTGAAATGACTTTTTTAATTATTAAACTCTTCCATAAATTTGTTGATTTTTTAGGGCTAAATCAATAAATAAAACCCTTAGATATAAATAAAAATTATGTCTAATTTAAGTAAAAAAAGATTTTTAGAGAAGTACAGTTCGTTTCCAAATTTCTATAAAGAATTACTAAAACAAGGAGGAGTAGAGTGGTCTCTGATTAATGAAAACCCTGAAGATTATTGTGTAGCAAATAATGGATCTATTCCTGGAATGATTTATTATACAGATACAGTGAGTTTTGCTAAAAAGCATCATTTATCAATACTGCAAATTCTAGATGAATTTGAATGTGATAAACTAGAAAACAAACCTGGTCCAACAGATGAAGCAGAATATTTTAATTGGCTTTCATGGTTTGCTTGGGAATCTATGATGGGTGAAGTAATTTCATTTTTAGAGAGTTAAAAAAGAAAATAGAAAGAAGAAATTCTTTCTATTTTTATCCTTTTATCTATAAGAGTGGTAAACCTGGTAAACCTCAACAATCATACAGGGTAAGGGTGGTGAATTGAGTGGTAAACTATTGGTAAGGGAAATAAAAAACCACCTACTCAATCTTTACAATTAAATAGATGGTTAATCTTAAAAAGGCTTTTTTTTTAGTTAAACATTTTCTTATAATTACCTATACTGTCAACTCTTTTAAATAATTCAGTTTTATTTAAAAACCTAGCTAAAGAACCTCCACTAACTTTGTGCTTATTAAACAATACGGTTTGATCGCCTTTTTTGAATTCCATTGGTAATTCTCTAAAGAGTTCTTGTTTGTTTTCAGAAAAGCTATCTAGTGGATTTGTAGAAGACAGCTTGTTGTATACACGTAAAGCATTATTTCTAAAATACTCTACTAATAATATAGCATTATTTAAGCTAATGTCCGATAACTCATCACTAAAGCTTTCTTTCGATGTTTGCTCTATCATCTCTAAAATTAAAGCGAGTCTCCAAACATAAGTTTCTAATTTTGATTGAATTAAAGTTTCTAAATCATCGTTGTGACACATCTTAACCTTTTTACTTTGCCATTCTTTGTAAATTTCTATTTGGTGTTCTGATGTTTTTAGAGTTTTATTGGAAGTCGCAAATAAATCTTGAATCAGCTTATTATAGTTTTTATATTGGCTATCATCTATTTGTTTACCAGTAAATATATTTGGTTTTAGATTTTCAGGGTATACAAATAAGAAACGTGCTAAAAAACCATCATCTTCTCTGTTATTAGCAGCCATATCCTTTAAAACTTTTGGCTGCATACCTCCAAGAATATTTACATTAGGTCTTTCAACCCGAATTGGAGCTTTCGAGACTCTGTCAACAGAAATGGCATCTCCGTTAAAGAATTCTAAATACATTTGTTGATCGCCTCCTTTTTTATACTTATCAAAGCTTTTGATCCATCCTAATAGTTCGTCTCTAAAAATTAATACTCCTTTTTTGTTATCCTGAAGACTTTCTGATAATTTTTCTGGAGTAAAGTCACTAAGAATAGTTTTATTATAGAGGGGCTTCTCTTCATTTTTATCCTTGGAGTTAGAATATTCCTGCATATCAGACTTGAACTTAGTAAAGCTTCTTTTATCCATTTCTGCTATGGGTTGTTTAGCAAATTTTATTGGATGTGTTTTGCCATCTCCTGAACGTCCAATAATGTTTAACCATAAAATTGGAGGATTGTCATATGACCCGTTAAACAATCTTACAGAACTACCAATGGCAGTTGCACTGGTAGAAAGTATTCCAGCACTTAAATATTCTGGATTATAACCAACAGTTTCCTCAGCATTTCTTATTAAGTTTTGAATATTTTTTGGAAATATCTCTGTTGGAAAACTGTGCTTTTGGGTTGATGGGCTGTCTTTGGTTGAACTTGGAGTTTCCTGGTGATCTGTTTTTTGAGCTTTTATAGCTCGTGAGTTAGAATTTGTCATAGCCAATTATTTGTTTAATTTTATAATTGAACTTTCTACCTCTGATCTAATGTAAAGAACTCTGCCAGAAATCTGATGCTTCTGGAGTATTCCTTTTTTAGTCATGTTATGGACACTTGAGATGTCCATGCATAACATTACTGCGACTTGTTGCCTGGTGAGATATTTTGTAGGCTCTTTTGGTTGGAAGAGTTTTTTTAACTCATCGAATTTCTTATCGATGTAATTAAAGATTGGTAAGTTGTGTTCTTCTGGAGTGATCCCCACTAATTGAACTTTTGTCATTGTTGAAATATTTAAGATTAATATTTTGCAAAAGTCCGACTACTTTTTAGTGCTCATAGTATACTAACTAGTTAGTATACTATTATTTTTTTTATTATTTTTCTCTTCATTTTTAATATAATAATCTATTAGACTTGATTTTAATTTATCTAAAAATATTGTTTTTTCAGAATGATCAGCTAAATACTGAAGTGTTGCTTTAGGGTTTTCTAGGTCAACGTTTAGGAAAATAAGAAAATTTCTAATTATATCTTTTTGTGTTCCTTGAATACTTTTATTAACAAAAAGAGCTATGCATAATTCAATTAGTTCGGTTGGTGTTCCTAACCAATTTAATTTATTATTGTCAGAATCTAGTTGATTGAAATCTTTCTGTTCAATTTCATCAATTACATCTGATAAAAAAGAATTAACTTCTGATTTAGTATAAAACTCTTGTAGAGTTGAAGTTAATTTATCTAAAAACTTTACTTTATCACTGCGATTAGTTAAGCGCTGAAGTGTTGCATTAGGGTGTTTTATGTCAGCCTTTAGGAAAACAAGAAAATTTCTAATTATATCTTTTTGCGTTCCTTCAATACTACCTGTTTCTATTAATGATTTTATAAGTTCTACTAATTCTGTTTTAGAACCGTGCCACGTTAATTTGTTGTTAGGTGCTAATTGTTTTGATTCTTCTTGTTTGGAGTTTTCTTCTTTGGATTCTTCTTGTTTAATTTTATTAATTTCATCAGTTAAAAAAGAATTAAATTCTAAAAGGGTAGCTATTTCAATTGTGGTTTTTACAAAATCTTCCTTTCGTAGTTCTTCGTAACTTTTAATTAGAAACAATCCAATAAATAGGTGGTCAATTGGCTCAAAATACTTTATAAAAAAATACTCTTTAATAGCTTTTCTTCTTAAAGCAGGATTTAATGGTTTTTGTTTTAGGTATATTCGATATTCGTCTATTTCTCTTGTATTTTTATTGGGTATTTTTTTTAGTAAATCTCTTAATTTCTTTTTTTCTTTTTTTATATATTTTAATACTGCTTTTTTATTAGTTAAGGTCTCTAAATCTAATCTATATTCCATTGTTTTTATTTCTAATGAACTATCGATATCATTTAATACATTCGAAATAAAATTATTCAGGTATTCAAAGTCAATTATTTGTTTCATTTTTAAATCCGTTTAGTTATAATTTAATATAAAAAAGTCGTTCATCTCATTAAATGTCGATAAATTTTTCAACCTCTAAACATTTGAAATGAGTAATGTAGGTGTAAATTAAGAAAGAATTTTTGAAGCTTTAAGAAAAATATAAAAAACAATTATTAAGCAGTTATAGACAAAAGTCTAAAATGATTGATTCTTACTGTAATTTTATTAATTTTGAGTAGAAGCATTTTTTATCACTTTCATACTTGGGTTTTCTTTTGCTTTTAGTTTTTCAAAATTTCTTTTTTCGTGGAATAAGTCTGACTGTTCTTTTGTGCGTTTAATATTTGTTTCGTCATTATTATTTATGTATGCACGTAGTTGTTTTTCAGTCGAATGACCCGTGATAACCATAATTAAAGAAGTATCTATTTTTCCATAATAATTGGTAGCAAATGAACGTCTAAAAGTTCTTGAAGTCATTAGTTCGTGCTTTGGGTATAAACCTACAATGTTTCTTGGCACTTCTTTATTCTGAACCTCAACAATAATTGACCTACTACCTTTTGTGCTTTCGTCTATGCCTGAGGATTTGCAAACTTTTTTAATATCTTTATTTAATTTCACTCCATTTTCTGGATAGTTAGTTTTGGGTAATCCGTACTTTTCAAGTAAATATGTTATTCTGTTTGTAATTGTTATTTGAACGATTACATCTGTTTTTTTAGTTCTAAATTTCCAATACTTAGTATCGTCAACTTCATTAATGTTTTCGTCAATAAGTTTGTTCATATCAGAATAACGCAAGCCCGTTTCGCAACCAATTAATATTGCTTTTTTTGCATCCTGTAACTTTTCATCGTCTAGTATTTTTTTATCAATTTTATCTAACTCATCATAGTTTAATGTATTTACAATTTTACCTTTATAAACATCTTTAAACATTTTGAAAGACCCTAAGGTTTTGCTTATTTTTATAATGTCTTTTTCATCATTTTGATAAGTGTTAACTGCTGAATACCTTAATTTTTTTAATTGAGCATTGATATATGATTTTTGGTAACGCATTTCTAAATGAGCCCAATTCATATATAAATTGGCAAAATCTTGGTTTAAGTCTAGAATCTTAAATATTTCTTTCTGATATTCTTGAAATTCTAATAGAAGATTAAGAGTCACTTTATATTTTGCTAACTCATTCTTATTTGTAGCGTGTTTAATAAACATTTTCTTAACTGCAGAGGTTAATAGGTTTGCAGTGCTTATTTTCTCTTTCTTTTTTCTTTTTTTTTCAGCCTTGTCTTTTTTTATGGAGATTACTTCCTGTATTTTTTCTTTAGTATTTAATGATGCAGAAAATTCTGAAATCGTTTTTTTTAACCATTCAATTTCTACAGGCTCACCTTTATTGTAGTCGATAATAAATTTACTTATTATGTTCTCTTTCAATTCTATTAATTCTTGCTTGTGTTTTGTTGCTCCTTTAATAGTGTTTGAGATTTTTTCGGGTTGAATGTGTACTATTTTTGTTTTACCGCCTTTAGGAGTTGTTCTTTTAAACCAATATTCTTTTTTTGATTGAATAGAAGAAGAAGTTCTTAAATCAATTTCTTTACCATGAATTAATCTTAGTGTTAAATTTCCAGTTTCTTTTGCACCTCGATATTGAAAAGTGATTTTGGCCATTATCTTTTATTTGAGTAATGCGAAGATATAGAATTGGTACGATAATTGGCACGATTATGATTCGTTTGTTTAAATTTATTTAAATCATTTTAAATGTAAGTTATATGTAAACCTTGTGTTTAAAGAGGTTTGTAGTTTAAATAGGTTTTAGTTGATATGTAAGTTCGAATCCTATCGGGCTCACTTAAATCCTTACTAGAAATAGTAAGGATTTTTTGTTTACAGAAACCTGCATAATTAACTACAGATATCTGCACAGCTTATTGATTAGTTTTTTTTACCTTTTTAAAATCTTTAGAAATTATGGAATCAAAATCTAAAAATTTAATTTTAAGCTCCCTAGTTGTGATTTTTTTTGGGTCTGGAGCTTATTACTTTTGGAATCTAGAGCAAAGAGATTTAGATAGTAATATTGTAAAGGTTCATGAAGAAATAGTTATTAAAGACTTTAAATTGCCTAGTCAAACATCCAATCAAATTGTAGAAAGACCTTTTTATACATTTTCCTATAATGAAGAAGCAGAGCAACCTGACTGGATAGCTTATACTTTGTATCCATTTCCTGATAGTCTAAGAGTAAAAAGAAAAGATAATTTTAGAACGGATCCGCTGGTAACTTCAGGATCGGCAAGTTTAAAGGATTATAAATCTTCTGGTTATGATAGAGGGCATTTGGCTCCGGCTAAAGCTTTATCATATAGCAAAGAAGCGATGAATGCTAGTTTCTACCTTAGTAATATGAGTCCGCAAATTGGTATTGGTTTTAATAGAGGTATTTGGAAAAAAATTGAAGCTAGAATTTTTGAATGGTCTAATCAAAGTGATTCTTTATATGTAGTTACTGGACCAATTTTGGACAATCCATTGGGTACAATAGGAGAAAACAAGGTGCTAGTACCAAGAGCATATTATAAAACAGTATTTCGATTTAAAGATGATTCTATAAGTGGAATAGGTTTTCTAATAGATCATAAAAAATTCCCTAATGGGACTAAAATAACTAATTTTTTAACTTCTATTGATAGTATTGAAAAAGTTAGCGGAATTAACTTTTATCATCAAATGGACAGTGTTCAACAGGCTAAAATAGAAATGAACAAAGAGCTTGTTAAATTTATAAAAGAATGATTATTTAGACTTTAAGAATGATAGACGGTAGCTAACTCCAAAATTTAAGAAAGGACTAGATAAACTTCCTCCTTTAGATTTCACGTATCCCAAAGCTCCTCTAAAAGCAAATCTAGAATTCATTTTATAATTCATTCCAGCACTTGGTTTTATGATCAAACCTTCACCGGTACTTATTTGACCACCACCAGCACCACCAATTAAACCTTGTACAAAAAAGTTCATTTTATCTTTGATAAAATAATTAGTTTGCAACCCCATTCCTACTATCCCTTCTGCATAAGCTCCTGCGTTTCCAAAATTAGCAAAAGAGGTTTGTCCTGCGATGTAAACATTTTTATTTAAATGATAATTTAATTGTAAAGAGATTTGATATAAATCTTCTGTTGGATTGAAATGACGCTCAGCATTATGATAAATGTCTTGTTTTATAATCGCTTCAAATCCTTTGAACTTTCCTTTCGAAACATTACTTCCTTTAATACCATTCATATTGGAATAATATTTTAAACCAATTCCAAAAGTTGATGATTTAAAAAATGAGTTTGGACTCATTAATAAACCTTTATTGATGGATAAGTAAACATTATTTGAAATGTGTTGCTCTATTGAGAGATCAGGATATATTAAAATACCTCCTTGAGTATCAACGCCGCCACCTCCGCCAGCACCTAGTCCAAACTTGGCAAGTATATTAGTTCTGTTTTGGTTGAGTGAAAAATGATATCCTCCACCTAAAAATATGTTCATATACCCCGCTGGAATTCCGTCATAAGCTCCGTCAAATTTGGCAAAGAAAAACCAATTTTCATCAAAATAAGAGTTTAACTCAAAGCCTGCTAGTCGAATTGTACTTCCTGTTAAGGATTGCCCTAAAGTGTTTTTAGAATTTCCTTTTACAGACAAATTATTTAAATGTAGCATGAATGATGTTCTCTTGGATTTGGTATTCCAATCAGATGTTTTTAAATCCTCAACACTAAATTGTTTTTCTTCATTACTAATATCTGAATATGTAAGGTTTAATGGAATCTGAAGCGCAAGACTTAATTGTTGACTTTTAATATTTCCTCCGTCAAAAAAGTTAATATAGCTATACCCGCCAGTTAACGAAAACTTGTTGAACTGAACACCTAAATTAAAATGGGGCAATAAGAAAGCACCGCCTCCGTCTGGAGCACTGGCGCCTCCACCACCTCCAAAGTGAATTCCTGTGTCTAAAAATAAACGATCACTTAAATAAGATTTGAAACCTGCATTAACCCCTAACGTAAAAAAACCGCCACGTTTCCCTCTTATAGCACCATACATTCCTAAACCCGTATAGAAATTACCAAAACTTAGATTGTAATGAATCCCTATGAGCCCCATATGATCTTCATCGGTGCCTAAATCATTGGTTGGCATGTCTGCTGATAAAAAGTCTATAGCTAGAAATCCTTTTTGAGTTTTTCTTTCAGGAATTTTAGCGTTTTCTTGAGAGAATGTAGATACAGAGCTTAAAATGATACAGATAAAAAGGATGTATTTTTTCATAAAACTAATATTCTATTTTTGAAGGATTTGCGTAAACGGTCATTTTGCCTTCTCTGCTAAATCCAATGAGGCAAATTCCAAATTCTTTGGCATAATCTATAGCTAGACTTGAACATGCTGAAACAGCGATAATAATTGAAATTTTGGCGAAGAATGCTTTAGAAACAATTTCGTAAGAAACTCGCCCGCTAACTAACATGCAAAAAGCTTGTTCTAAAGAAGAATCATTAATTAATTGACCAATAGATTTATCAACAGCGTTGTGCCTTCCAATATCTTCTTTGATAGTAAGTAATTGATAATCCTTATCAAAAATTGACGCGGCATGACTTCCTCCAGAATGCTTAAAAAGTTCTTGAAATGAAGACATTTCCGAAGACATCTCTTGTATAAATTTAGTAGAAAGAATTTGCTTGTTGCTTAAAGCTTTGCCAGAGGGTTTAATGGCGCTTAATTCTTGTTTTCCACAAATTCCACATGAAGAAACTGATAATAAAGTACGTTTGTTTAAATATCCTTTCCCTAGTGTTTCTTTAGGAATAGTTGCATTAACAATTGAGAAGCCATTTTTGTTTTGTTCTATAATTTCTAGTTGCAAAGGTGTTCTCCCTTTGTAAATATCTTCAGCGTACAATAAGCCTCTTATCAATTCAAAATCATCTCCAGGTGTACGCATTACAACAGTATAAGATTCACCGTTGATATTAATTTGCAAAGCTGCTTCAATAACAATATCATCTCTAACTTTTGCAGGATTGTTTTTGGTTATTTTAATCCCATCATATGTGTAATATGATTTATCTATGAAATTATATTCGCTCAAAATCTACAGCTACAACTTTATATTCTGGTGTCATGGTTTCTTTATCACCAACGCTTCCAGTAATAATATTGATAAAAACTTCTGGTTGATGAAATGTAGTTCTTAAGATTCCTCTTTTTACATTTCTAGAATATTTAATAGGAATATTTACACTACCTCTATCAGAAAAAATTCGAACGATTTCATTGTCTTCAATTCCTTTTTTGATTGCATCTTTTGGATGAACTTCTAAAATGTCTTTAGCTAAAATCTTTTGATTGTCTGTTCTACGAGTCATCGTTCCAGAATTGTAATGTTCTAATTCTCTACCGGTAGTTAAAATGAAAGGAAATTTCTTTCCATGCTCTACAATTTCAGGAGATTCTTCAAAATCGAAGTGATGGAAAGTTCCTATCCCTTTTTTGAATGCTCCTCCTACATGTAGCATTTTAGTATCCGTTCCATCTTCTTTGATAGGCCACTGCAGACCATTTTCTCCTAAACGGTCCCAAGATAATCCTTTCATAAAAGGTATTACATCTGAAATCTCTTCTATGACTTTAGCGGCATCATAGGTTAATCCTGTAGGCTGGTTATACCCTAAACGAGCCATCATATCTATGATAATTTGACCATCAGGTTTTGTGTTCCCTATAGGTTCAACTACTTTGTTTACACGTTGTACTCTACGTTCTCCGTTGGTAAATGTTCCGTTTTTTTCAAAGTATGAAGAAGCGGGTAAAATAACATCTGCCATATCAGTAGTAGCTGTCATAAATAATTCTTGAACCACAATTAATTCTACCTGCTCAAAAGCTTTGATACTGTGGTTTGTGTTTGGATCAGTCATAATGGTATCTTCACCCATAATATATAGGGCTTTGATTTTACCATCTATGGCTGCATCCAACATTTCAGGAATTTTTAAACCATTTGTGGTTGGCATTTTTTCAATGCCATACTTGTCTGCATAATATTGTTGTATGTCTTGTTTGCTAACATCTAAATATCCAGCTCCTTGATGTGGTTGTACTCCCATATCCGCAGCGCCTTGTACATTATTTTGACCACGTAATGGATTTAACCCAACACCATTTTTACCAATGTTACCTGTCATCATAGCCAAGTTAGATAGCAACATAACTGTTTTACTCCCTTGAAAATGTTCGGTAACACCTAAACCATGAAACTCCATGGCTCTTTCAGCTTTGGCATAGGCATGTGCAGCTTCTTTAACCAATTCTTTAGAAACACCAGTCAATGTAGCTAATTCATCCATATTAAGATGTTCAACATGACTTTTAAATTCTTCATACTTTTCAGTATAAGATTCAATAAAGTGTTTATTAACTAAATCATCCATTACAATGTAATGAGCGATCATATTTAAAATAGCAACATTAGTACCAGGTCTAATTTGTAAGAAATGAGTAGCTAAGTCAGCTAATTTTGTTTTTACTGGATCTACCACAATAGAAGTAACACCCTTCATAAAAGCTTGCTTAATTTTTGCACCTGTTACAGGGTGACCTTTCACAGGATTTGCTCCAAATAAGAAAATGGCATCTGTCTGTTTCAAATCTTCAACTGAGTTTGTTGCTGCCCCAGTTCCAAAAGATTGTTGCATTCCCCAAGCGGTAGGAGCATGACAAACACGTGCACAACCATCAATATTATTTGTTCCAACGGCAACACGAATCATTTTTTGCATTAAATAATTCTCTTCATTGGTCGCTCTTGAAGAAGAGATTCCTCCAATAGAGTCGGCACCATATTTGTTTTTTATGTCTACTAGCCTTGTTGTAATAAAATCATAAGCTTCATCCCAAGTAACTACTTCAAACTTTCCATTCTTTTTAATCATCGGTTCACGTAAGCGATCTGGATGATCATAGAATTCAAAAGCAAATCGTCCTTTTAAACAAGTATGTCCTTCATTTACTTCAGCAGTTTCAGGAGCTTGGATTCCTTTAATCTTTCCGTCAATTACAGAAACATCTAATTGACAACCAACACCACAATAGGTACACGTAGTTCTTACTGTTTTATCAGCAATCAATGTTTTTGTTTCGTACTTATCGGTCAAAGCTTCTGTAGGGCATGTTTGCACACAAGCACCACAGGAAACACAAGCAGATTCATCAAAAGATTCGTCAAAACCTTTGATGATGTTTGAAGCAAATCCACGTCCTGTCATGTTCAAAATCATTTCACCTTGAATTTCTTCACACGCTCTTACACAACGAAAACAGTTGATACATTGAGACAAATCTGATTTAATATAGGGATGTGCTCTATCGGGTTCAATATCTAAATGATTACTTCCTTCTGGGTAACGAACATTTGGAATTCCGATTTGAGCAATGGTCTCTTGAAAAGGTGTCGCTTTTTTATCCTCAGGAGGGAAGACCTTGTCTGAAGGGTAATCTGTCAAGACCAATTCAACAATGTTTTTGCGAAGGCGTTGCATCTTTTCGGTATTATGATAGATATAAAAACCTTCTCCAACTGGGGTATGACATGAAGCCATCGTTCTAGCTGGACCATCTTTTTCTCTTGCAACTTCTACAGAGCAAACTCTACACGAACCAAAATTCTCTAACCGATCATCTTGGCACATGGTAGGAATTGCATTTTTGTTGTTTTCAATTCTTCTAACAAAATCTAAAATGGTTTCGCCAGATTGGAACTCGAAAGCTTCATTATTGATATATGCTGTCATCTTTTGATCTTAGTTATTTGTAAAGTATTCTTTCAATTCATCTTGAAAATATTGCAAAGCATTTTTTACTGGCAGCGGAACTCCACCACCCAATGCACATAAAGAACCTATTTCTAAGGTTTCTAATAAATCGTCAAATAATTGTCGGTTAATTTTATAGTCAGAATTTTGTGCTTTCTGCAGCATTTCCATTCCTCTGTGAGAACCTATTCTACATGGATAACATTTACCACAAGATTCATCTGCGGTGAACTCCATTAAATGCTCTAAAAATTTCACCATTGGAAAATCGATTGGAATAGACACAAAACTGGCATGCCCTAAAAGGAATCCATTGTTTCCGAGTGATTCAAAATCTAACGTAAGTTCTGCAATTTTATGCATCGGCACGATTCCTCCTAAAGGCCCACCAATTTGAAATCCTTTTACTTCTGCTTTAAATCCATTTCCAAAATCATTAAAAATGGTTTGCAAAGGTGTTCCCATTTCAATTTCATACATTCCAGGGGTGTTAAAGAAACTATCTAGAGAAACTAATTTTGTTCCTGTAGATTGTTTAGTTCCTAGAGCAGCATATGCATCACCTCCGTTTTCTAGAATCCAATGAACGTTCGCAAACGTTTCTACATTACTCAAGACTGTTGGTTTTCCGTATAATCCGTATTGAGCAGGGTAGGGAGGACGCACTCGAACTTCTGGGCGCAATCCTTCTATAGAACTTAATAAAGCGGTTTCTTCACCGCACACGTATGATCCTTGTCCACGAATAACTTTAAATTTAAAGTCACCAATTAAGTTTTTCTCTTTTAATTCGTTAATAGCATCTTCTACAATTCTAATAGAATCTGGATACTCTCCACGGATGTATAAAACACCAGTATTTGCTCCAACAGTTAAACCGGTAACGTACATTCCAAATAAAACTTTATGAGCTTGATGTTCCATCAAATACATATCAGAGTAGGCTCCTGGATCACCTTCATCTGCATTACACACAACATATTTTTGTTCGTTGCTTTCTTTGATTACAGCATCAAGTTTAAACCAAAAAGGAAAACCTGCTCCACCACGACCTCTCAAATTTGAGGTTTTTAATTGTTGGATTGTATTCTGAGGATTGTCTTTATGCTTTTCTGCCAAGGCATAGAACTCTGAAGTATCTCCTATTTTTGAAGTTAAAATAGGTGTTGTATTTGATGCTACTCTGTAATCATTGTTTTGATATTCTTTTCCAATAATGATAAGATCTAATTCGTCTTTAGTCGCCGCATTATAAGTTTTATCATCATACATAAATGCATTGTTTGTATGACATCTTCCAACACAAGCAGCATGACCTATTTCATCTTCTTTAAAAAGGTCACCTAAATTTTTGTGAAGATTATTTTGTGTATTGGCAACCATACAGGCTGTACCGGTACACACATGAACCTTTTTGTTTTTGTTTTCTTCTCTAGTGAAATCATAAAACGTGCTAGCGCCTAAAACAACAGAATCATCAATCATAAAGCGTTTGGATAATTCTTGAAGTTCTTCTTTCGAATTGCTTTTTTGAGAAGCAATTGCCATATTTTCAAATAGATTATCGTCTAACTCTTTTCTAGAAGATAATGTACGAATGCTTTTGTTTGCCATTATTGATGTATATAATGGTTAAAAATAGTGAAATTATATGAGTAAATATAACTAGTGAAGCGTAAATAGTATGTTAAAAGAATGCTATTAAAAAAAACAAAAGCCTTGATAAATCAAGGCTTTTGTAGTGTTTTATACCCCTAAAAATAAAACACTAATGTGTAAACTCTTTCGAGTTTGCTGCTTTAAAAGTAATAAAAAAAATATATCAAAACTTGTTTTCAAATCAATAATTTGACTTTGATACTCAGTTCTTTACATATGTTAATATTTTATGCTTTTTCGCATAAAATACAAATGAACTCATTGTTGAGGTTAGTTGTAAAGAATAAGTAGGAAGTTCCGCCGTCTTTTAATTTTAATTCCTTTCTGATTAAAGCTACTGTTTTTGGAAAATTTCGTGTAGTAATGTTTGCTTTTCCATCTTTTATTACTTTTCTAATTTTTTTCTTATCGTAAGACATAATAGCATTCACTTTAAAAGATCTTCCAGGAAAACTAATTAGACTATTTGAAGTATATAAGTGTGAATGCTGATGAAGTTTGTAGACATCAAAATTTGAAGTGACCTGATGAAATCCACCGGATTTTAGAATAGCAGCATTAGGCTCGTATAAATATGCTAAAGGTAGATCATACTTTGATACTATTTCAGAATTATAAATGAAACTAAATTTTATAACTTCTTTTTTTGAAAAGTTAATTGCTTTAATCTTTATTTCCTTGGCGTAATCTTTCTTTAATAAAAAGAGCAATTCTTTAACGTCATTGTTTACAGCAACAATATGGATTTCTTTTACGAAGCTTAATTCATTAATGGCACTAGTAATGTCTAGAATAGGAGAGACCTTTAGCAGAACTGTTTTTGATTTTTCAAATAACAACTCAATATTGTCTGGAACATTGGGTTCACAGTCTTTCAATAAAAAAACTTTCCCTTTTACATCATCTCTTCTTGATGGATCTATATAAATACAATCAAAAATCTCATTTGTGTTTTGTAAGTATTCAATTCCATTCTTTGAAATTGTTTGAATGTTAGTAGCCTCTAATGCTGTAAAATTATGTTTAGCTATTTCGGAAAGTTTCGAATTGATTTCACAGTGAATGACAGAAGTAAAGTGTTTTGAGAAATAATATGAATCTACACCATAACCTCCTGTTAGATCAATGATGGTTTTCCCAGAAATTAAATTAGATTTATAGTTTGCTGTTACTTCTGATGAAGTCTGCTCTAAGTTTAATTTTGGAGGATAGTAGCTGTTTTTAGCATTGAACCAACTGGGTAATTTCTTTTCACATTTCTGTTTGGAAACAATTTGATTGGCAAGCTCTTGAACGGTAATTTCAGGAAATGGACTTCCTTTTAAAATCAACTTATGAATGTCAGATTTTAAATTTGCGTCAATATACTCTTGAACGTCTTTATGTAAAATTCGTTCGTTCAATTGAAGACTAGATATCTTTGGTTAATGATTTTACGATTTTATTTTCAGAAAGAAACTCTTTTAGAATTACTTTCAATGCAGTATATGTAGGTACAGCAATAATCATCCCTAAAGGTCCCATTAGTAATCCACCAATAATAATAATCAAGAAAATTTCCAAAGGATGTGATTTTGTTGTCTTTGAAAATATAAAAGGCTGACTAAAGAAATTATCAACCAATTGGGCAATGAAATAACCAATCATTACATAAATAGTAGTTGGTAAAATCTCAGTTTGAAAATCTAAACCTAAATTACTTGTCATCGATAAAATAATCATTAAGAAAGCCCCAATTAAAGGTCCAACGTATGGAATGATATTTAGCAAAGCACATAAAAAAGCAATAACTACTGCATTGGAAATTCCGAAAATGAGTAATATGATTGTGTAAAAAACAAAGAGTATGGAAATTTGTAAGATCAAACCAATAAAATATCTAGATAATAAATCTTTGATTTTTTCTAAAGATTGAGAAAACCTTTTTTCAGTTCCATTTGGAATTACAACTAATATTGAATTCTTAAAAATCCTACTATCTTTCATGAAAAAGAAAGAGATAAATAACACAGAAAACAAGCCAACACTTAATGAACCTAGAGCACCAACAATTGAATTTAATACCTCTGGAATAGATTTTAAACTAGAAAAGACATCAGCACTTTGTAACTCACTTAAAATGTCAATATTCTTTGCCTTGAAATACTCATTAATCTGACTGATAATACTTTGAATGTCTGATTGTAATTGGTCACTTTGCAATAAAGAAAGACTTTCTCCTTGTTTTACAACCAACGGAATAAACATCCCGATTAAGCCTAACAAAAGTCCGACAAAAATGATCATAGCAGTAATAACTGCCAATGTGTTTGGAAATTTTAATCGTCTCCTAAGAAAAATAATCAAAGGCCGTGCTATTAGCGCAATCACAGCCGCAATGATGATATAAACTAAAACAGATTGAATTTTATATAGGAAAAAACCCAATAAAGCAACACCTAAAACAATGGCTAAAGCTCTTAAAATCCCGTTTGATATGGTTCTTGAATTCATTAATTGTATCCTTTAATATCGCCCATACTTAAAGAACGACCGCTAGCAAATGTATGATTTTTTGGAAGCATAGTTCCAGATTTTGTTTCAATCCAATCTTCCCAAGTTGCTGGTGTAGCTACCATTTTCATGCTAGGCACATACATTTGATAACTTTTTGGGGTGTAAGTCGAATCTAAGACCCACACATAAGAATCTCCAGGAGTTGTTCCTCCTGTGGTGTACTTTACACGCAATGCTTCTTGTCCTTCAATCATTTCGATATTTCTATAAATACCTGGTTCAAACAATTTGTGTGGGGCAACCAACCAAAAGCTATCGTTATTAAATAAATCCCAAGCGCGTTTTACTAGATTTGCATTGTTGTCAATTTTTTCCCCTTTTAAGAAAGCGGTGCTTTTTGTCATTTCGTTAGGATGCAATATTACTTTAGCATCATTCCAAGAAACATCCACAATGTGTAATTCTTTATCCCATTTGTAAGACCTTCTCCCTCCAAAACTCCATTCGATATATCGGGTGTTTTTATACGCCTCATGTTTTATGGCTTTTAAAATTTTATGTGCTAATGCATCAGCATTTGGATTGTATGCTTTTACATCACCCATATCTAACTCCATTCCAAATAGAGAAAGCTTATGTTTTGTTGGTAGCTTTATACCAGAATCAGATGCTTTCCAATCGCTCCAAGTTGCCGAAACACCTCCGATAGGAATAATGCTAACCCACATTTTGTAACTAGTAGGCACTCCATTATCATCTAAAATCCATAAATAAGAATCTCCAGGAGTACTTCCTCCAGACATATAAGTAACTAATAAGGCTTCTTTTTCTTCATGCATTACCAATCTGCGCTCAACTCCTTCGTCAAAAACTTTATAAGGAGCTAGGAGCCAAAAACTATCGTTATTGAAATTGTCCAATGCTTTTTGAATGGTTTCAGAATTCTCACCCACACTTTTAGAAGGGTCATTTAAGTTTAAAGTAACTTTATGATCACCCATAGAAACTTGGACCAAACCTTCTTGTTTTTTCCACTTATAGTAATTTTTTCCACGAAAACTCCATTCCAATATTTCAGTAGCATCAAAAGCTTCTTTGTTCATAGCCGTCACCATCTTCTGTGCTAGTGCATCTGCTTTATCTCCTTTAGTTCCTTCGGGCAAAGATTCATTATTAGCAAAATAATAGATTCCAGCAGCTATAATAAGAAGTAGTAGTACTATTCCTATTGCTTTTAAAATTTTTTTCATCGTAAGGTTTGTTTTTGACTGCCTAAAAATACATCAACTATAGCAGATATACTCATTTCTGTTTAAGATTTCACAGTATTGTTAGGTTCGTTAATTTCTTCCTTTAGTCTTTGTGATTGTTATAATAATTAAGTACATACTTTGGAATTTCAATTCCATCTTTTAATTGATCATCAGAAATAGGATATTCTACTACCTGTTTTATAGGTACAATTCCTGCCCAAACATCCAACTCATAATCTTCAGCTTCATCATTCACTCCGACATCTCTAATTTTAGCAGATGCGGTTTCTATGGTCATTTCAACGACAAGAGTTCTGTCTAATTCTTCTTGATGCATCGGTCTAATACCGTCCCATCTTCCTTTCATCATATTCTCCATAAAACACTTCAATCCAGCTTCTTTTTCTGAATCTTGTTCTACTTTTTTAAGAGAGCCAAATAAAGTTGCAGATCTATAATTTACTGAATGATGCAATCCTGATCTAGCTAATACCATTCCGTCTAGATGCATCACTGTCATGCTTGCTTCTTTCTGTTCTAGTAAAGAATTGAGCATTCTGTTTCCTTGAGAACCGTGCAAATAAATTTTATCTTCAATTCTACCATATCCCATTGGGATTGAAATAGCTTTTCCACCGTAGATGTAATTTACAAAACCAATATAACCAGCATCTAAAATAGAATTGATTTTCCCTACATCATAAGTGGCTCTATTTTGCCCTCTTTTGATTCTGTTGAGTGATGATTTTGGATATTCTTTCATATAAAGCTTATCTTAAATTTGGAGAAACATTTTTAAGTTGATCAGATAATTCTTTCGCTTTCTCAAGGTCTTTAGGAGCAAAGACTTTCTCTGTTGAAGCGGGATATTTTACTAGCTTTTTAGAAGGACGTATGGGTCTTTCAACAAAATTCCCACCACAACTCGGACATACATTTTTAAAGAGCTCTAATGCACATTCCTTGCAATAAGTACATTCAAAAGAACAAATCATAGCATCTGTAGCTGTATTTGGTAAATCTTTATTACAATGCTCGCAATTAGGTCTGAGTTCTAGCATGGTTAAATGTACTCAAAAATCTTTTTGAATTTTGAAGGAATGGGAGAATTTATTTCTAATTGCTCTTGAGTAAAAGGATGTGTAAATTCTAAAGATGAAGCATGTAAATACAATCCTTTTCCTTTTAATATTAAATCTTCTTTACCATATTCTTGATCTCCTAAAATGGGATTTCCAAGACTAGATAAATGGATTCTCAGTTGATGCCTTCTTCCTGTTTTGGGTGAAAGTTCAACGAAATTTAAATACTGAAACCGCTTTGATTCTACTGTTTCTAAGACTTGAAAGTATGATTCAGATTGTTTCCCATCAATTTCTGAATTGATCACTCCAGAAGACTTCATCTGTCCAATGGTAATAGCATGATAAGTTTTCTGGATTTTCTTTTGCTCAAATAGTTCATTCAATGCTTGAATGCTTGAACTTGTTTTTCCGACAAGTAAACAGCCTGTTGTTGGGTAATCCAATCGATGAACAGGTCGAGGTCTAACGGCATCGGATTGAGAACTTTTTTTTAAGTTTTGTAGAAGAGCATTATCAACTGTTTTGAATTTATTTCCACTAACTAAAATGCCTGCTGGTTTGTTAATGATAGCTAGGTAATCATCTTCATAGATGACTTCTAAATCTAGTTGAAGTTGTTTATAATTACTTTCTTCTTCAGATTGTAGTAAAGTGATGATGTCATCGTCAACAACAATATGGGCCGTTGAAGTTGAAGAACCATTGACGAGAATCAATTCTTTTTTAATGGCTTTTTTAATTGCTGATTTCGTAGTGACTGTTTTAAAAATACCCACAAGGTATTCTTGAATCCGTATAGGAATTTTCTGATGAAGTACTTTATGGGTTTCTAGAACGTGCACTACTCAGCAAACAATTGCCCAATGTCTTTAAATGCTTTAAACTCTAAGGCGTTTCCTTCTGGATCATTAAAAAACATGGTGGCTTGTTCTCCTGGGTTTCCTCTAAATCGTGTCGTAGGTTCTATAATAAACTGAGTTCTGTTCGCTTGTAATCGATCTGAAAGTTGATGCCAATCTTCCCAAGTTAATACCACTCCAAAATGTGGAACAGGGACATCATGACCGTCTACAGGATTCGAAACTCTTTGTGGATTAAAATCATCTTTTTGATGAATCACCAATTGATGTCCGAAGAAATTAAAATCCACCCAATGGTCAGAACTTCGTCCTTCTTTACATAATAGAATGTCTCTATAGAAGGTTCTGCATATTTCTAGATTCTGAACTGGAATTGCTAAATGAAAGGGTTGTACCATTGTTAGTTGTTAGTTGTTAGTTGTTAGTTGTTAGTTGTTAGTTGT
>TARA_R110002073_G_scaffold89451_1_pt1 | contig 47630 bp, 51 predicted proteins | sample TARA_R110002073 | Tara Oceans TARA_R110002073 (sample SAMEA4397174) | marine metagenome | biome: Polar Biome; feature: [DCM] deep chlorophyll maximum layer (ENVO:01000326); material: water (ENVO:00002006), including particulate matter (ENVO:01000060) such as... | depth 40 m
CAAACACTCTAATCTCTTTTATTAACAACACCTTATCCGTAGCATCAAAACAATATCATCCAGACTTTTGCGACAATTGTCGTATATCTCGTGTTTTTATTTGGGTTTTGTTTCGGTTGACATATCACGACAAACGCCCCGCACGCCGCATCACTTGGGCGTTTTAGCTTTTCGGCAAAATGGGATATAAGTCATTTGTCGTTGAACTCCGGACTTTTGTCGTTTTAACCAAGCAACTCAGAGCAGGGGAGCGTTATGAGGGGAGGGCGGTCGTGCTGATTGCCGCCTTCATTTCTGACGCCCAATAAAAAACGGCCATGCTTTTCAGCATGGCCGCTTTTTATAACTCTACCAAAACGCTTACACCCGCAATTACAACACGATAGCCGAGCGCAATTTCTTCATCGCGTTATTTTCTAACTGACGAACACGTTCAGCAGACACGCCGTATTCGTCGGCCAAATCTTGCAGCGTGGTTTTGTCGTCGTGTAGCCAGCGGCGCTGAATGATCGAACGGCTGCGCTCGTCTAGCGTTTGCAGGGCATTGGCCATGCGCAGCTGATGCTGCGACTGCCACTGTTCTTGCTCAACCAGCTCCGCTGGGTCAAGATCCGGTGCTTCAAGGTATTGCACCGGCGAGGAGACAGCGCGGTCGTCATCGTCATCTGTGCTGCCATCAAATGAGGCATCATAGGCGCCGAGACGGCTTTCCATTTCTTGTACGTCTTTTAACTGCACACCAAGATCGTCAGCAATATTCTGCGCTTCTTCGGTGGTCAGGCGAGCAAGACGTTTCTTTTGGCCGCGCAGATTAAAGAATAATTTTCGCTGCGCTTTGGTGGTCGCCACTTTGACGATGCGCCAGTTCTTAATCACAAATTCGTGGATCTCCGCTTTGATCCAATGCACGGCAAATGACACCAGGCGCACGCCCACTTCGGGGTCGAAACGGCGTACCGCTTTCATCAAGCCGACGTTGCCTTCTTGAATCAGGTCGGCCAGCGGCAAACCATAGCCGCTATAGCTGCGCGCAATATGAACGACAAAACGCAGGTGCGCTAAAACGAGGCCGCGAGCGGCCTCAAGGTCGTCTTCATAAAATAGACGCTCTGCCAAAGCGCGTTCGTCTTCGGCAGATAGAATGCTGACGCCGTGCACCGCACTAATGTAGGCGTCCAGATTATTGCCTGGAACCGCCAGCGGAATGGCTCTTGCTAGTTGAAGTTGGGTCGTCATCGATCCCCTCCCCTGAAACGTTCTGGCCGATATTAGCACTCGTTTTGTTTGAGTGCTAATAGGGGATTCGGTTCCCAGCGAACGGGCCGCCGCTAGGGCAAAACTCAAATATGGGGCGCTATGCCGCTTTCCGCTTAGCAACCGCACGAAGCACGATGCGGCACTGGTTTTCGCCATACTCGCGGATATCTGAGGAGGAGGCCTCCACGTCACGGCCGAGGATATTGACGAGCAGGCGCCTAAAGATGCCTAACGAGACATCAAACTCTGTGGTTTCTTCGGTTAGCGCTATAAAGGAGTAGCGTTGCAACTGTGGCAACAGGTCGCGAATGGACTCCGCCATATAGTGATTACGGGCAAAACGCAGCGCCAGCGGCAGAAACTCAAAGACCGCCTGGTGCCCAGCACGGACATCGCCGGCCTCATGGGCGCGTTCGAGTATCGGCAACACGGTCACAAGATCGTCTAGCTCACCGGGCTGCCACGTTGACGCGGCTCGCTCTGCCAACTCGCCGAGCAATAGAAATAGGAAGTCGTAAAGCTCACGCACCTGCTCTTCGCTGATATCGCAGACGCGCGCGCCGCGACGCGGCAGAATCTCAACCAGATGACGACGCTCCAGTACACGGAAGGCTTCACGAAGGGAGTTAGTGCTTACTTCTAGCTCCGCGGCTAGCTCTGTCTCCGGCAACCGCGCGCCAGGCTGCAGGGCGCCACGAACAATCCGCTCACCCAAATGATCGGCAATTTGCTCGCTTAGATTTGCTGTTTTCATCGCCATGCTCGTCTCACCCAATGCCTTTCCGCGCATCTCAATATCCCAACGCCGCAACATCTCAACGCCGCGCCGCCTGACCAAACGCTCAGCCGAGGGCGACGATATAGGAGAACTATGCCTAATCATTCATCAATTGTCCAACACTTGAATTATTCATGCATATGTTGACAGCATCCAATGGCAGCGTTACTGTTTGTATAACGAGCAGCCAAACACACGCTGCTAAATCAGCGCATAGGCTGCTACAACCACTTAAAGGTGAGGTGCTCCATGGCCATCAATATTAGCCCATCGGTAATGCTAACAATGAAGAAGTGGGGTTACCTCGCTTTCTGGTTAGTCCTTCTTCCTGTCTTGCCAATAGCCGCCTTCACCGGCGTTGAGTCTGGCACCCAAGATTATTGGGCATTTTTTATCTACATCTTTATCTTCGGCATTATTCCCATTCTTGATTACATCATTGGCAAAGACCCAACCAATCCCGATGAGCTCACAGACGTGCCGGCCATGAGCGAAGACAAGTCCTACCGGTGGTTAGCGCTGGCGATGGTGCCTATTTGGTTTGGCGTCCTGTTTTGGAGCGGCTGGATATTCGTTCATAACGATTATTCATTGCTTGGACAGTTCGGTTGGATTCTGTCGATCGGCACCCTCGGTGGCATTATTGCTATCAACCTTGGCCACGAGTTAATCCATAAAGATCCACGCATTGAGAACTGGGCGGGCGGCTTGCTGTTGGCGTCGGTGAGTTACGGCGGGTTTAAAGTAGAGCACGTGCGCGGCCATCACGTTACCGTATCTACCCCTGAAGACGCCTCATCGTCGCAGTACAACCAAGGGTTATACTCATTCTTACCTCACGCGTTCGTTCACAACTTCACTAACGCGTGGCGCCTGGAAAAAGAATATTTGGCGCGCAAAGGAAAATCTTTTTTCAGCATCGATAACGAATTACTTTGGTGGTACGGCATTTCTGCCGCGCTGGCCGTGACGTTTTCCGTATTGTGGGGCTGGCAGGGCGCTGCATTTTTCCTCGGACAAAGTTTTTTTGCTGCCCTAGCGCTAGAAATTATTAACTACATTGAGCACTACGGCTTACACCGTCGTACATTGGAAAACGGTAAGTATGAGCGTGTGACGCCAGCACATAGCTGGAATTCAAATTACCTGCTAACGAACTTGGCGCTGTTTCAGTTGCAGCGTCATAGCGATCATCACGCTTACGCAAAGCGCCGCTTCCAAGTACTACGCCATTATGAAGAGAGCCCTCAGCTGCCGGGCGGGTATGCATCTATGTATGTGCTGGCACTGTTCCCACCGTTATGGAAAAAGGTCATGAACCCGCGGGTTGAAGCTTACTACCAAGGCGAGATGGATCAGCTGCTGCGTAATACTAAGCGAATGAACAATATCGCCTAGCAATAAAACATCATGCACCTGCTTTTAAATCCGCCGTGCCGAAGGGTGTCGGCGGATTTTTTGCTTCTATAGAACGAAAGACTTTACGACATTCGCGTCTTTCATATGGCCCAGAAATATTCTTAGCTTAGCGGCCACCATAAAAAAGGCCGGCAAAGCGCCGGCCTTTTTTATCTCTCTGCGCATCATGTTTAATGCGCCACTCTTAATCCGTCAGAAAACAAGCGATGCTCTTAAACGACTATTGCCGCCAGAACATTCGCGTAAATAATACCAATACCGTAAAGACTTCAAGTCGGCCAAGCAGCATGGCTGCCGTCATAATCCATTTCGCCGTGTCCGTCAGCTCAGAAAAGCCTTCTGCCACACCACCGATACCCACACCTAAGTTATTTAATGAGGCGGCAACAGTAGAAACCGCCGTACCCAGATCCAATCCCGTTGCGGTTAGCACTAGCGTTAAAATCACCGCCAAAGTGATGTAGACGCCAACAAACCCCCATACTGCCTGCAATACAGAATCACTGACCGCGCGGCGCCCAAAACGCAAAGCAAAGACACCGTGCGGATAAATAAGTTGGCGCAACTCTCGCAAGCTATGTTCAAAAACCAACGCCGCACGCACGACCTTCATGCCGCCACCAGTAGAGCCCGCACAAGCACCAATAAAGCTAATAAACACCAACAAATAGGGAAGGTAAGAAGGCCACGATGCGGGATTCGTGCTGGTTAAGCCTGTGCCGGTGGCGAACGATGCGACCTGGAAGAAGGCGTGTCGCATGACATCAACAAAATTGTCATCGACTTGAAATACCCATAAACCAACTGCGATCAATACGACGTAGACAAACATCAAGCCGAAGTAAAACCGAAACTCGGGATCAAAAAACATAAGGAAAGGCGAGCGGCGGCGCCACGTGGCATAAAGCAGCGCAAAGTTCGCGCCGGACAGCAGCATGAAGCAGGCGGCAATATAATCTATTGAGCGCGAATCAAAGTACTCCATGCTGGCATCGTGCGTTGAAAAGCCACCGGTGGAGACTGTGGTAAAACTATGGCATATCGCATCGAACCAACCCATGCCCGCCCACCAATATGCCACCGCACATAAAATCGTAACGGCTAAGTAAACATACCAGAGCGCTTTTGCCGTTTCCGCGATCCGCGGCGTTAGCTTTGATTCTTTCATCGGGCCGGGGGTTTCAGCTTTATACAGCTGCATGCCACCGATGCCGAGCATTGGCAAAATGGCAACCGCCAGAACGATAACGCCCATACCGCCAAGCCAATGCAACTGTTGCCGATAAAACAAAAAAGACTTTGGCATGTCATCAAGACCAGACAGCACCGTTGCGCCGGTTGTCGTTAGGCCGGACATTGATTCAAACACGGCATCGGTAAAACTAATGTCTAGCGTGAGCATAATGGGCAGTGCACCAATCACCCCAAGCACCGTCCAAAATAACGTCACCACTAAAAAGCCGTCGCGGGTTTGTAGCTCTGCACGGGCGCGCATAAACGGCAACCAGATCAGCATGCCGAGCATGAGCGTAACGCCGAAAGAAATAAAGAATGGAGAGTAATTGGCGTCTTGGTACCACCAAGAAATCATGACAGGCGTCAACATGGTGAAACTAAACACCATCATTAACAAACCAAGAATCCGGGCGATCATTGTCAGGTGCATGGGCGTCCCGATTAAAAGAAAGTAAAGCCAACCTGGAAAAGCTTTTCAACGTCGCGAATACGGCGCTTATCCATCACAAACAAAATCACATGGTCATCTTGTTCAACCACTGTGTTGTCATGGGCGATCAACACCTTCTCACCACGAACAATGGCGCCAATGGTGCAGCCTTCTGGCAAATCAATATCTTCAATACGCTTGCCCACTACTTTAGAGCTGCGCGAATCACCGTGGGCAATCGCTTCAATCGCTTCCGCAGCGCCGCGACGCAACGAATATGCCGTCACAATATCGCCACGGCGCACATGCGTAAGCAAACTGCCGATGGTCACTTGCTGAGGCGAAATAGCGATATCAATATCGTGACCTTGAACGAGGTCAACGTAGGCGGGGTTGCTAATCAGCGTCATTACCTTACGTACGCCAAGTCGCTTGGCTAATAAGGACGACATAATATTGGCTTCATCGTCATTGGTGAGAGCGCAAAATACGTCGGTGTTTTCAATGTTCGCCTTGAGTAGACGGTCGCGATCCGTACCAGTACCTTGCAACACAACTGTGCGCTGAAGTTTTTCCGACAACCAGCCACAGCGCGCCTCATCTCGCTCAATAATCTTAACGCGATAACGGCTTTCAATACTTTTCGCGAGACGATAACCAATGTTGCCGCCGCCGGCGATCACGACGCGCTTATAGTTATGCTCTAGGCGGCGCAGCTCACTCATCACAGCACGAATATCATTACGGGCGGCAATAAAAAATACTTCGTCATCGGCTTCGATAACGGTATTACCTTCGGGAAGAATCGCACGATCACGTCGGAAAATTGCGGCGACACGGGTATCAACGTTAGGCATATGTTTACGTAACTGACGTAACTCATTGCCCACTAACGGGCCGCCATGGAAAGCACGTACGGCCACTAACTGGACGCGGCCGCCAGCGAAGTTAACGACCTGCAATGCGCCGGGGTGTTCAATCAACCGATTAATGTAATCCGTCACGACTTGTTCCGGACTGATAATGACGTCAATCGGAATCGCATCGTTGTTAAATAATTTATCTCGGTGGGTATAACTGGCGGCGCGGATGCGGGCAATTTTTGTAGGCGTTCTAAACATTGAATAGGCGACTTGGCAGGCCACCATGTTCACTTCATCGCTGTTCGTCACTGCGACAAGCATGTCGGCATCTTCAGCGCCCGCATCACGTAGCACCGACGGATAGGAGCCGCGGCCAACGATGGTACGAATATCCAAGCGATCGCTAAGCTCAGCAAGTCTCGCCATATCCGTATCGATAACGGTTATGTCGTTTTGTTCGCTAGCCAGATTTTCTGCCAGCGTGCCGCCCACTTGGCCTGCACCGAGAATAATAATTTTCATGCTGCCGATCCCCGTCGATCAGAGCTTACGCAAGCGTGCAAAAAAGAACCCATCATGACCGCCTGGCTGTGGCAGCAACTGGCAGCCCACGTCCGTTTCAACGGAACGTGCCAGCACTGGCGTGTCTTCTTGTGCATCGGGCTGCCGAGCCAAAAACGCGCTGATTTGCTGTGCATTTTCTTCTGGCAAGATAGAGCAGGTTGCATACACCATCGTTCCGCCCGATTTAATAAGCGGCCATATTGCATCCAGCATACGGGACTGTAAACCGCACAGCACAGCTATATCGCTTTCACGACGATGCCATTTCAAATCTGGCTGGCGGCGAATGATGCCGGTCGCGGAGCAGGGCACGTCCATTAGCACGGCGTCATATTGCACGCCGTCCCACCATTGCGATGGTTCGCTAGCGTCGCCCGTAAGCAGCGTGGCACGAATACCTAAGCGCTGGCAGGTATCTTCCACGTGCTTAAGGCGTTTGCCGTCTACATCCAGTGCGCTCAATTCAGCGTCGGGAAACAGTTCTGCCAACTGGCCGGTTTTACCACCAGGGGCCGCACACGCATCGAGAATGCGCTGAGTATTAGGCTGATCGAAAAGCGCTGCGGGCAATTGCGCGGCTTCGTCTTGTACCGATAACTGCCCTTGATTGAAGCCCGGCAGCTCGGTGACGTTATGGGCAGGAAAAATATTGCGGCCAAATTCGGCGAACGGGCAGGGCGTTACGGTGAGGCCGGCACTGCGCAAGGCTTCATCGAGCTGCACGGCGGCATCGGGGCGTAGGCGCACGGTGAGCGGCGCGGTGTCGCACAAGCTCTCGGCGATTGTCGCCGCCTGTTCCGGCCACGCACGTTCCAGCGCCTGCCATAGCCACGGCGGCATAGAGTAAGCTTGCGCCGGCGATAAGCCGTTGCGCACATTCACTTCGTTTACCGCGGTCGCCTTACGCAGCACGGCATTGGTTAAGCCTGCGGCCCATTGGGCCTTAATAGAACGGCACACGTCCGGCCAACTATTCACTACCGCATGATGCGGTCGGCGGCTAAACCACAGCTCATGCAAACCGCACAGCAACACCAGCTGCACCGCCCATGCCGACGATCGAATCGGCTTATCCATTTGCCCTTCAAGCCAGCCGCTGAGTAACGAATAGTGGCGGCAAACGCCATAACAGAGATCCATCATTAGGCCGCGCTCAGACGGCGTTAACGTCGCGCGCTGACGCGCAATCGCATCTCTCAGACTTCGTCCGTTACCGTCTGCGGGAAGTACCTGCTGCAATATATTCACTGCCGCCAAACGTGCGCGATCAACGTTCGCCAAGAACTTCTCCTGCTTTAAAGTAATCTGGTCGGCCACGTAACAAATCACCAACCGCCATAGCGCGCTTACCCGGCAACTGCAGCTCAGTGAGCAATACTGCACCTGAGCCGGTCGCCACTGTCAGGCCTTCTGCTGCCACGTTGAGAATCGTACCCAAGGCGACGCCGTTCTTTTGGGTGTGCTCCAACGAAGTCTCGGCCGCCCATATTTTTAACGGCTCGCCGCCATAGTAGGTCCACGCTACCGGCCACGGATTAAAAGCGCGGACGCGATTTACTTGCCGCACCGGCTCGTCACCCCAATCGAGCAAGGCGTCATCTTTGCTTAATTTATGTGCGTAGGTAATGCCATCTTGTGGCTGTACCGCGGCGCTGTCTTGCAGCGCCGGTAGATCCGTCAGCGCTTCCGTTAGCGCAGAGGCACCCAACGCAGCCAAACGGTCGTGAACACTGGCGCCGGTATCTTCAAGCGTGATCGGCGTGCGTCGCTCCAACAACACCGGCCCGGTGTCTAGACCGACTTCCATTTGCATAATACCAACACCAGTCTGCGCATCACCGGCCTCAATCGCTCGCTGTATCGGCGCAGCCCCCCGCCAGCGTGGCAATAAGGAGCCATGCACGTTGATGCAGCCATAGCGTGGCAAGGTCAGTACAGCGGGAGGGATCAATAAGCCGTAGGCGACTACCACGATTACATCGGCGGCGTACGCATTGAGCTGCTCAGCGATATCATCGGCACGCAGACTCAGCGGCTGCAATACGGGGATTTGATGGGACAGGGCTAGCGCCTTCACCGGTCCCGCGCTCAGCTTCTTGCCCCGCCCAGAAGGGCGATCCGGCTGAGTCAGAACAGCCACCACCTGATGCTCACTCTCAAGCAGCGCTTGCAGCGATGTGGCGGCAAACTCGGGGGTACCGGCAAAGATAATTCTCAAAGGGGACACTTAGGGTTGTTTCCCTGTTTTTGGCGAAGAACGTCGTGACGCATGAGGCCCGATAAATGACCAATCAGCGAGTCACCCAGCGGTCTGCAATCGCAGGCTGCGCACGGTAACCGCATTCGCAGACCTGCGCCACTCCTCGCTGATTCGCGCACGGCCTTGGTAAACACGCATCAAGCGCGCTGGCGGTGAATCTTTTCCAGCTTTTTGCGAATACGCTCACGTTTTAGCCGTGAAACGTAATCCACGAACAACTTTCCGTCCAAATGATCGATTTCGTGCTGAATACACACCGCCAGCAAGCCATCTGCCTCTATTTCAAAGGGTTCACCGTTACGATCAAGGGCATTGATACGCACACGATCAACCCGCTCAACTGTTTCATAGAAGCCCGGCACCGACAGGCAGCCCTCATCATATATCTTGGTTTCGTCGGTTAACGGCGTGATCTCAGGGTTAATAAACACCCTCGGCTCGTTACCGTCGTCCGACACATCCATCACCAGCAAACGCTGATGTACATTGACCTGCGAGGCCGCCAATCCGATTCCCGGCGCCTCATACATGGTCTCAAACATATCATCGATCAGCTGACGCATGGCGTCATCGACCTTTTCCACCGGTTTTGCCACCGTACGCAAACGCGGGTCGGGGAATTCCAGTATTTCCAAGCGTGCCATGATGTCTGTCCAGAAGTTGTAGTACCACTCGAAATAGTGTTGCTAACACTATGATCACATTGCTAATATCGATCTCAAACCGCGCTCTGGCGGGTAGCCTCACGAGGCCTCAGAGACGCCAATAATGATAAAAGGATTCCGGTAATGATGAAATCGCTCTTGCGCACCCTGATCGCCTTTTCACTGGTGAGCACGGCCAGCCTCGCTGCTGCCGAAGTCGATCTCAAAAACGGCCACCCTAATGTTTACTATGTTAAACAAGGGGATACGCTGTGGGAAATTTCCAATACTTTCCTCGACAGCCCATGGGAATGGCCAGAGCTGTGGCACGTCAATCAGGAAATTGAGAATCCTCATCTCATTTATCCCGGCGATGTAATACGTCTTGTTTACGTTGACGGCAAGCCGCAACTACAGCTTGAGCGTGGCAGCGAGCCGGAACAAGTAAAAATGATGGCCGATGGCTCTCTGGTAAAGCTCAAGCCTAAAGCACGTGTCGTCGCACTCGACACTGCCATCCCAACTATCCCACTCGATTCAATCCAAAACTTCCTGCTGGATGCACTGGTATTAACGTCTGCAGAAATTGATGCTTCACCATATGTGATCGCCGGCCAAGATCGCCGCGTGATCTTCGGCAAAGACGATACTGTTTACGCCCGTGATGCCACCACCTCTTGGGAAACGCTAAACCAAGGTTATGGCTTCTATCGTGTCGGCGAGCGCTACGTTGATCCCGAAACAAAAGAAACGCTTGGCTACGAAGCGTTGCAAATCGGCACCGGCAAAGTCACTGCCCACGAAAACGAAATTATTACTCTGTATGTTGTTAATTCGCGCGAATCGATACGGGCAGAAGACCGCGTTATGACCGCGCGTGAGCGCCGCATGATGTCGACCTTCCAGCCGTCATCACCTGATGCTGAAATCGACGCACGAGTGATTCGCTTTTTCGGACGACTCAACAGCGTTGCGCTCAACGACGTCGTTGTCCTCAATAAAGGCGCCCGAGACGGCCTCAAAGAAGGCAACGTTCTCGACATCAGACAGCGCGGTGACTCGGTACTAGACTCTATCAGCGGCCAGCGTGTACAAATGCCTGCGGTAACAGCCGGCACCATGATTGTTTTCCGCACCTTTGAAAAAGTGGCGTACGGGTTAATTATTCGGGCCACCTTACCGATTTATCCAAACGATATCGCCACCAACCCGCAGTAATGCGAGCAGCAGTTGCCATAACAATCGCCGCAACTGTCTCACAGCGTTAATCAGGCATAGCGATTTAATCTATTCGCTATAGCCCGATCAAAAAGCCCGGTGTAATTTCACCGGGCTTTTTTTGTGCTGTCAGACCAAGGAGGGGCGACAGATGGAAATACCTTTAGCGTTACTTGCCGCGAGTATTGCCTGTGGCGGCAACAGTACGTTGCTCGGTCGCTGGTTAATCAACGCCGGCGAAATCGAACGACTCGGCCATAGCGGCGTTATCGCACAAAGTAAATTATCTGACAAAGTTGTCAGCCAATTTCGCTATGCGCTAAGCAAACCACCCACGCCATTTATAGACACCCTGCAAGCAGAGGCGTGGCAGCTTTGCTCTATTCTAGATAATGCCTACCCGCCACTACTGAAAACCATCAGCGACCCACCGGGCCTACTGTATGTGCGCGGCGACATCGCCCTAATTAGCAGCCCACAAATTGCGATCGTCGGCGCACGAGGCGCTTCGTCAGAGGGCCTAGGCTCTGCCTTTCGTTTTGCCGCCAGTCTTACCGCCAGCGGCTTTACCATCACCAGCGGACTCGCTCTCGGCATCGATACCCACGCACATCGCGGCGCGCTTTCTTGCGGCCACGCGGCAGAATCAACAACCATACCCACAACAGCGCAAGGCAAAACCATCGCCGTGCTCGGCAACGGTGCTGGACAGATTTACCCGCCGCGCAATCAAGAACTGGCAGAGAAAATTATTGCAGCTGGCAGCACCATCGTGACCGAATTTCCACCCGGACTATCGCCACGACGCGAACACTTCCCTGCACGCAATCGCATCATTAGCGGACTATCCTTGGCTACCATCGTTGTCGAAGCGGCGCACCATAGCGGCTCCCTTATCACCGCACGCCTCGCCGCCACCCAAGGCCGAGAAGTGTTTGCCATGCCAGGCTCTATTCACAATCCACTGAGCAAAGGCTGCCACCAACTACTCCGCGACGGCGCCAACTGGCTCGAGTCATTGGATGATTTACGAGAAGCGTTTCCGGCCCTACTGCATACTGCCGCCGCAACCGACGCACAATTGAAAACACGTGCGCACAGCCCCTCTCAGTCGGCACTCATGCGGCATTTTATCAGCGGCCTTAACAGCATTGATGAGCTCGCTTTGCGCAGCGGCATTCCCATCGACCAACTCAGTCAGCAGCTCTTTGACTTGGAATTATCCGGCGCCATCACACGATTGCCCGGCGGCTATAGTCGACAGCTTGCGTGATAAGCAACGCTTGCTACACTTGTCTACGCTGGCGCTCAAATGTAGGCGCCTTGAACACAGATAAGCCACACCGTTAACACCATGAAGATTGCTAACACAGCTGCAGTGACGTGATGCTCAATGCGGTTCTTTATACAGCTCTTTACAGGCGCTTGATGCATGCCAACCACTTCGCTCGACAGCGCCGTTCACTGCCTGCAACAAAACGGTCTCATTGCCTATCCAACCGAAGCCGTGTTTGGCCTCGGCTGCAACCCAAACAACGAAAGCGCCGTTCAGCGCCTATTGGCGCTCAAGCAGCGCAGCGCCGACAAAGGTCTATTATTAATTGCAGCAAACATTGAACAACTGCTGGACTGGGCGAACATACCAGCGGAATCGTTAACCTCGCTACGCCACCAATGGCCCGCCAGTACCACTTACTTATTCAACGCTAGCGCTAACGTGCCGCGCTGGATCACTGGCACCCACGCCAAGATCGCTGTTCGCGTGACCACGCATCCAGTCGCAGCAGCCCTGTGCCAACGCTTCGGCGGCGCGCTGGTTTCCACCAGCGCTAACATCTCAGGCCAGCTGCCCGCTCGCACTGCCACCGAAGTCGCACACCAACTCGGCGCGCAACTCGATGCCATTATGCCGGGTGAGTGTGATCCAAACGCAAAACCCTCTACCATTATCGACTTTGCTAGCGGCGCCATTATTCGCCAATAACGTCTGCCACGTTCGCAGCACTCAAATACCCCGCCGGCGCACTCATCACGCTAGCAAGGAGACGCGCATGACCGACTTTTCTTTCGACAAGGTAAAACGCTACCTGCTCTCACTGCAGGACGATATTTGCGCGCAACTCAGCCAAGAAGAAAGCGACGCCGCCTTCCTTGAAGATAACTGGACACGCGACGAAGGCGGTGGCGGGCGCTCTCGCATTCTCGAAAATGGCGTCGTCATTGAAAAGGGCGGGGTTAATTTCTCCCATGTTTTTGGCGACAAATTGCCGCCTTCGGCCAGCGCACACCGGCCCGAATTAGCCGGTCGCCACTGGCAGGCGATGGGCGTATCACTGGTTATCCACCCACGCAATCCGTACGCGCCAACCAGCCATGCCAATGTGCGTGTATTTGTCGCCGAAAAAGATGGTGAAGAGCCGGTCTGGTGGTTTGGCGGCGGCTTTGATCTCACGCCCTTTTACCCGTTTAAAGAAGATATTCGCCATTGGCACCAAACCGCCCATGATGCCTGCGCACCCTTTGGCGATGATATTTATCCGCGCTTTAAAAAATGGTGCGACGAATATTTTTTCCTCAAGCATCGTAATGAAACTCGCGGCGTCGGCGGATTATTTTTTGATGACTTTAGCGAAGGCGGCTTCGACAATGCGTTCGCCTTAATGCGAAGCGTCGGCGATTCCTTTATTAGGGCCTACCGACCCATTCTCGCGAAGCGTAAAGAAACACCGTACGGCGAGCGCGAACGCGACTTCCAACTCTACCGGCGCGGCCGCTATGCCGAATTTAATTTGGTCTTTGATCGCGGCACTCTCTTCGGCCTACAAAGCGGCGGCCGCACCGAATCCATTCTGATGTCGATGCCACCACTAGCAAGCTGGAAATATAACTGGCAGCCAGAGCCCGGCAGCGCAGAATCCGATCTCTATCAATACTTGCAACCCGCTGATTGGCTCAACGAAAAAAGATAATAACTCGTCATAACCGGATGCACTTCGTAACTCACAAAAATGTGCTGGGCAACAAATAGGAATTCGTTATGAGTCGCTATGCTGTATTTGGTAATCCAATAGAACATTCGCGCTCGCCACAAATTCATCAGGCGTTTGCGCAACAAAAAAATCAGAGCATAGACTACCAGCGCATTCTCGCACCGCTCGACGGATTTGCCGATGCTGTCACGCAATTTTTCAGCCAAGGAGGGCAGGGTGCAAACGTCACGCTACCGTTTAAAGAGCAAGCCTTTGCATTGTGTGACTCATTAACCGAGCGCGCGCAACAAGCCGGTGCGTGCAACACCTTATGGAAAAAAGACGGCGCGTTGATCGGTGATAATACCGATGGTGCGGGATTGGTCACCGATATTCGCCACAACCATGGCTGGCAACTCCAGAACAAGCGTATTTTGATACTCGGCGCCGGTGGCGCCGTACGCGGTGTGCTTGGCCCACTGCTGGCGCAGTCACCAAGCGAAATAACTATCGCCAATCGTACCGTCGAAAAAGCCGAACAACTTGCGGAAATATTTCACGGCCAGGGCATCCCGGTTTACGGCTCGGGACTAAACAATATTCGCGGCACGTTTGACGTCATTATTAACGCCATTTCCGCGGGACTCAGTGGCGACATGCCGCCGCTGCCGAGCACCTTACTTGCCGCCGACTGCGCTTGCTACGACATGATTTATAGCCAAGACGGCAGCACTCCGTTTCTCAACTGGGCCGAATTAAATCGCGCCGCTGCAACCAGCGATGGCCTCGGCATGCTGATTGAACAAGCCGCCGAAGCGTTTCTTATCTGGCACGGCTGGCGCCCAGATGGCGTCGCGATTGCAGCCGCCATGCGTAGTCAACGCTAAGGGATGCGCGGCCAACTTGCCATCGCAGGAATGCTTGTCGCCTTGCTGCTCGGCGCCAGCGGAAAATCAAACGCCCAACTAATCAACTTTTCTTGGGACAATGACATCCTCTTCGGAACAGACGGCTCCTACACCAACGGCGTCAAGCTTGGCTGGCGTGGTGACGAAGAGCGCGTCAATCGGTGCCCACAGTGCTGGTCCTCGCTCCTCGCCAACACACTCGACGGCCTACCGGGGATTGGCGGCAGCACAACCATGCACTCCCTCGGCGCGGAAGTGCGGCAAGTGATGGGCACACCGCAAGACATCAGCATTACAACTCCGCAGTACGACGACACTCCCTATGTCGGCATACTGCGGGGCGACATTAGTCTGTTCTCACGCCAAGCCAACAGCGCCACCAGCTACAGCCTGTCATTCGGCGCCATTGGCCCGAACTCCGGCGCGGAAAGCACGCAAAAGTCGGTTCATAAACTCACCGGCTCTACAAAGCCGCAGGGCTGGGACACCCAACTCGACGGCGAAGCACTTTTTGGTATCGGCGCAGCCCGAGCAGACCGCATCAAACTCTGGGCACACAACGAAGGGCGGCAAACAGAATGGGGTACCGCCTACGGCGCCCAATTAAACAACTTTCTGAGCTACGCAGCCGCAGGCACTTTTGTCCGCTATGGCCACAACTTACCCAGTAATTTATTACCGGATTACGCCGGCATCGGCAGCAGCGTTTCTCTGCCAGGCTTATTGGCAAACCGTAATTACGGCTGGTCTCTTTTTGCCGGCGTCGCGGCCGAGGCGGTGGGTTACAGCTACCTTGAAGAAGAAGCGGAAGGCTACCAATACGACAAAGATCCTTTCGTCGGCTACGTCACCTTAGGTGCTTCGGCCCATACACCAGATTTCCACATCAGCCTGAGCTTACGACAAACTTCATCGCAAACCCGCAACGTTCGCCGTACGCTGCAATTCGGTACCTTGGCCTTAATCTGGGCGTTCTAGCCTGTCGCCTCATCATTACTGCCGCTGCCATCGTCAGCAAGATAGCGATCCTTGAGGCGCACATAGTTTCCCGCCACGTAGGTCAAAAACTGGCTTTCCTGCTCCGTCAGTGCTCGGACCTGTTGCGCTGGTCGCCCTCGGTACAAATAGCCGCTCACTAAGCGTTTCCCTGGCGGCACTAATGAGCCTGCCGCCAGAATCACTTCGTCCTCTAATACTGCGCCATCCATCACCATTGCCTGCATACCGATCATTACACGACTGCCGATCGTGCAGCCGTGCAACATCGCCTGATGCGCAATCGTCACATCATCGCCAATCGACAACGGAAAACCGCCAGGGTAGAAGCGTGAATCATGGGTGATATGCAGCACCGCATTGTCTTGCACGCTGACGCGCGCACCGAGCGTAATGCGATGCATGTCACCGCGAATCACCGCACAAGGCCACACGGAGCAATCATCGCCGAGCGTAACGTCGCCAATCAGCTGCGCCGACGGATCGATAAAATTTGCCTTTCCCAACGATGGGCTCTTGCCTTCGAACGATCGTGTCCCCATCTGTTAAACTCCTATGCTAATTCGCTGGTGCTCATCTATTTACGCCAGTGTATGCCGGATTTAGGGCTGATTCAGCGCCTACGGCAACAACCTGATCAACAGAGAGTGTGTGCATGTCGTCGTCAAAATCAATGTCCAATTCAGCTAACCCGCTTATCGATTACGCCGGGCTGCCACCGTTCGACGCCATCAAACCCGAGCAGGTTCGTCCTGCGGTTGAACAGCTAATTGCCGACGGTCGCGCCCGTATCGAGCAAGTACTACAACAACCATCGTTTAGTTGGGACAACCTGGTTGCCGCACTCGACAATGAAGACGAACGTCTCGGCAAAGCCTTCGGCCCAATCGGTCACCTTAACGGCGTCGCCCAATCTGACGCCTTACGCGAAGCCTACAACGGCTGCTTGCCATTGCTCAGCGAATACGGCACCGAGGTCGGCCAAAACGAAAAGCTATTTGCCGCCTACCAATCACTGCGCGACGGCGACCAGTGGGCAACGCTCACACCGGCGCAGCAAAAAGATCTCGACAACACCTTGCGTGATTTCCGTTTATCCGGCGTTGATTTATCCACCGAGAAAAAACAGCAGTACATGGAAAACGCCAAACGGTTGTCCGAAATCACTTCGCAGTTTTCCGATAACGTACTCGATGCCACACAAAGCTGGAGCAAGCACGTTACCGACGAAAGTGAACTCGACGGTCTGCCCGACGTCGCCAAAGCCGGTGCTGCCGATAAAGCCGCCGAGCAGGACTTAGACGGCTGGCTACTGACGCTCGATTTCCCCTGCTACTACGCCGTGCTGTGCCATGCCACACGCTCAGAACTGCGCGAAGAGATGTATCGCGCTCATACCACTCGCGCTTCGGAACTTGGTCCAGACGAAGGCAAGTTCGACAACAGCGCACTCATAGACGAAATTCTAAAACTGCGTCAGGCTCAAGCGACACTGCTCGGCTTCGAAAACTACGCCGAGAAATCTCTCGCCACAAAAATGGCGCGCAGCACCGACGAAGTCACCACATTCTTACGCGACCTCGGTCGCCAAGCGAAACCGCAAGCCACCCAAGAATTGAACGCGCTGCGTGAGTTTGCGGCCAGCCAAGGCGCTACTACGCTGAACCCGTGGGACATGTCATTCTGGAGCGAACGCTTACGCGAACAGCGCTACAGTATTTCTGAAGAAGAATTACGACCGTGGTTTCCGGCTGAAAAAGTCATCAATGGCATGTTTGCTATCGTCGAAAAACTGTTCGCCATTCGTATTCAGGCACGCGAAGGCGTCTCGACTTGGCACAAGGACGTACGCTTTTATGATGTCAGCGACGCACGCCCAGACAGCAATGGCGAGCAGCTGGCAAGCTTCTACCTCGACATGTACGCACGCACCGGAAAACGCGGCGGCGCATGGATGGACGACTGCCTCGGCCGCGTTCGTCACTCAGACGGCACGTTACAAAAACCCGTGGCGTATCTCACCTGCAACTTCGCCCCGCCTGCTGGCGGCAAACCCGGACTGCTGACCCATGATGAAGTGGTCACGCTGTTTCATGAGTTTGGCCACGGCCTACATCACATGCTGACAGAACAAGAAGTCAGCGGCATTTCCGGCATCAATGGTGTCGCGTGGGATGCCGTCGAACTGCCAAGCCAATTTTTGGAAAACTGGTGCTGGACCGAAGAAGGGCTTGCATTGATCTCTGGGCACTACGAAAACAACTCGCCACTGCCGAAAGAGAAGCTCGACAAACTGCTGGCCGCACGAAATTTCCAAAGCGCCATGATGATGCAGCGCCAATTGGAATTCTCATTGTTTGATATGCGCATTCATGCGGAGCACCAAAGCGGACTGAGCGTCGCACAAATTCTTCAACAGGTGCGCGAAGAAGTGGCCGTGGTCATGCCGCCAGAATTTAATCGCTTCCAAAATAGTTTCGGCCACATCTTTGCGGGTGGCTACGCCGCGGGCTATTACAGCTATAAATGGGCAGAAGTGTTATCCGCCGATGCATTCTCACGCTTTGAAGAAGAGGGCGTCTTTAATGCTGAAACGGGAAAAAGTTTCCGCGATAAGATTCTTGCCAAGGGCGGTAGCCGCGAGCCAATGGAACTCTTTATCGACTTCCGCGGACGCGAGCCGAGTGTCGAGCCATTGCTGCGTCACTGCGGCATCAAAGCGAATTCAGAACTCGGCGCACAAGCATGACCATCAGACGTCAATTTATTGCTGGGGCGTCATGCCCTGAGTGCCAGCAGCAGGATAAAATTCAGCGCGTCATTGATGGCGACGATATGTGGATGGAGTGCGTAAGCTGCGGCATGCGCAAAGATCTCGATGCCGCCCCAGTCGGCAACGCCGAGGCTGCCGCACTGGCGACGGCAATCACACTAAAACCGGCGGGCACCCAAAAAAGCCGTCCAGATAACGAGTAAAGACGAGAGCAAGCATGCAACGAACTTGGCAGATCTATTTATCCGGCGAGATTCATACAGACTGGCGCGACCAAATTATTGCCGCCTGCAGCGAAGCGAATCTCGCCGTGCAGTTTTCATCTCCCATTACCGATCATGAAGCGAGCGACAAATGCGGCGTGCGTATTCTCGGAGACGAAACGAATGGCTTTTGGGAAGATCGGAAGGGTGCGGGCATCAACGCCATCCGCACGCAGACGCTGATTAAACAAGCCGATGTAGTGGTGGTGCGCTTTGGCCCACAATATAAACAGTGGAACGCGGCATTTGATGCTGGCTATGCCAGCGCGCTCGATAAGCCGTTGATCACCTTGCACGAACCTGAACTCAATCATCCTCTCAAAGAAGTCGACGCCGCAGCCAATGCAACCGCGACAACACCGCAACAAGTGGCCGAAATTCTTCAGTACGTTATCAACGGCTAAGTGCGTTATTTGCCGCCGACAGATCCAAGAACGGCCTCTCTTTACGTAGGAACCGCCACCGCTGTCGGTGGGCTATTCCAGATCAACGCTTTTCAGCGCCTCGCTAATTGCCTGTCCTTGCCTCTCAACATAGGCAACCTCCTCATCAGAGAAGTTCTCAGTGCGGACACGCATCGACGTGTAATTCACCGTACCCCACACCTTACCTTCATGAAAGATTGGCGCTGCTACATATGCCTCAAGCATCATCGGCATATACAACGGGTGGCGCTGTAAGCCAGGCACATCTTCCACATCTGTCAGTGCAACTGGCTGCCCTGTACGCACCACTTCACGGCAATAAGTCTCCTGCAGAGAAAATGTATCACCTGCGCAAAAAACCTTATTCTTAGCCTTTACCGCCACAATGGTATAGCCGCTACCCACCACACAACTCACTATTCCAATATCTGTTGCTAGCCGGTCGCGCCCTTCCTGCAGCAACCCTTCACACCAATGTCGTAGCTCCGCGCCGCTCATGATCTGCCCTCGCGATATCCTTTTGATATCAATGCTAGACCTGTTAACACATGAATGTCTATCTGGGCAAAAGAGACCAAAACAACATGAAGGGCGATATTGAAAAAAGAAATCGAAGGCTTCGAACGAATATTCAAAACCGATACCGCGTCACTTTATTACTAAGCGTATACCATTAGTACCGCTACACATCAGCATACGTTTCGCCTTCGCGTAACCAGCGCCGAATTAATGGCGCCACAAATTGATGGTTATTTGAAAGAATGCTGAGGGCCATTTCACGCGCGGGCTCCAACCAAGATTCATCACGCATTAAATCAGCAATACGAAAAGCCATGTCGCCAGTTTGCCGCGTACCAAGCCATTCTCCCGGCCCGCGCAACTTCAGATCTTCTTCTGCAATACGAAAACCATCACACGTATCGCGCATAATATGTAGTCGCTGCTGCGCCGTTTCGGATAGACGGCCAGAATACATCAGCACACAATAACTTTTTTCGGCGCCACGACCCACGCGGCCACGTAACTGATGCAGCTGCGACAAGCCAAGTCGCTCGGCATTTTCAATAACCATCAACGTTGCGTTCGGCACGTCAACACCCACTTCGATAACCGTCGTGGCCACTAAAACATGCGCTTCTTTGCTGGCAAAACTTGCCATGCGCTCTGCTTTTCCTTTGCTCTTCATGCGCCCATGAACAAGCTCAACACGCAACTCTGGCAACGCAATTTGCAGATCACGCAACGTATCTTCTGCCGCTTGTGCTTGTAGCGCCTCAGACTCCTCGATTAACGTACAGACCCAATAGGCCTGCGTGCCGCCAAGGCACGCATTGCGAATACGCTCAACGATTTTAGGACGGCGCGCTTCGCCAATCACGACGGTTTCAATCGCCTGTCTGCCTGGCGGCAATTCATCAATCACCGAAGTATCAAGATCACCGTAAACGCTCATGGCCAGCGTGCGTGGTATCGGCGTTGCCGTGAGCACCAGCTGATGGGGAACCTGATCACCTTGACGACCCTTTTCCCGCAACGCCAAACGTTGGTGCACACCAAAACGATGCTGCTCATCAATCACCACCAAACCGAGATGATGAAACTCAACCGCATCTTGGAACAACGCGTGGGTGCCGACGACAATCTGCGCGCGACCCTCAGCGATGTCAGCGTAGGTTTCCCGACGCGCTTTTTGTCCAAGGGAACCGGCAAGCCATGCCACGTGGATTCCTAACGGCGAAAGCCAATTGAGAAAGTTCTTTAGATGTTGTTCTGCCAAGAGTTCCGTCGGCGCCATCAAGGCAACCTGATAACCACTGGCAATCGCACTCAGTGCTGCGCAGGCCGCTACCAAGGTTTTACCCGAACCGACATCGCCCTGAACAAGACGTAACATAGGCGAATAGATGGCGAGATCCGTATCAATTTCGGCAATAACCCGCATCTGCGCACCAGTTAAGGTGAACGGTAGTGCTTCAAGTAATGCTGTGCGCAAACCGTCGCTCGCCAATCTCGGCGCCAAATTAGCTTTTTGTCCGGCGCGTTTATTCAGCATCGCCAGTTGGTGAGCAATCATTTCTTCCATCACCAAACGACGCACCGCCGGATGCTCTCCAGTCAACAGCATATCCACTGGGTCATCAGGCAAAGGCGCGTGCAACTTAATCAAGGCGGATTGCAGCGTCGGTAACGCCGAGTCCATTAATAAAGCGGGAGGCAATAGTTCGCGCGGCGCGCTTTGCTTGAGCAGCAATAACGCTTGCGCCATCAGGTTGCGCAGCAAACGTTGCTGCACACCTTCGGTGGTGTGATAAACCGGCGTTAAGGATTTTTCTAACGCAGGCAAGACACCACGCGCCACTTCGTATTCAGGGTGGTAAAACTCCAGGCCGCTACCGCCAGCACGCACCTCGCCATACACACGAACACGTGCGCCGCGCTCAAGGTTATTTTTTTGCGCTGCGCTAAAGTGATAAAAACGCAACGCCACCATGCCAGTGCCATCACCGATGCGTACCAACAAACTACGGCGACGACCAAACAACACGTCAGCAGCAAGCACCTCGCCTTCAATAACGACCAGCTGCTCTGGCCGCAGCGCGCCAATCGGCACAATGCGAGTACGGTCTTCATAACGAAAGGGGAGATGAAACAGGAGATCTTCAACGGACTCAATTGCAAGCCGTTGAAGGCGCTCAGCAACTTTCGGGCCGGCGCCTTTCAATGCGGTGACCGAAGTCTCCGCAAGCGTATTCAAAGGGCAAGCCCTTCCTTTGGTACGGCTTGCCGTACGACTTCAATGGCTTTCGGGCGCGGAAAACTATCGCGCCACACCAAGGCGACGCTACGACTTGGCACTGGCTTCACAAACGGTCGTACTGCAAAAACGCCTTCGGCATAGCCGTTATGGCGCAAGGCCGAGTCCGGCAAAATGGTAATGCCCAAGCCCGAGGCAACCATATGACGCAACGTTTCTAGCGAGCCTCCTTCAATTTGCACCAAACTTTTTAATTTCTGTGAGTCGAGCGCGGGGCATAACTCCAGCACCTGATCACGGAAACAATGCCCCTCACCTAACAACAATAGGTTTTCTTCTAACAGAGCATCCGGTTCTATCGCATCAAGCTTGGCCCAAGGATGATCTGCGGGCATCAATACTGAAAACGACTCTTCATACATTTTTGCACGAACAAGACCGCCGCCAGAGAACGGGAGCGCCACAATAATCGCATCCAACTCGCCGCGTTCTAATTTTCCACGCAATACATGGGTATAACTTTCTTCAATAAATAACGGCATGTCTGGCGCATTTTTACGAATACGCGGCACAATGACCGGAAACAAATAGGGCGCGACGGTAAAGATCGCACCAACGCGCAGCGGTGAGCTGAGTTGGTCGCGCTGCTGGTTCGCCATTTGCTCAAGCAAATCGGCCTGCTCTAGGACTCGTTGCGCTTGGGCGATAATGGGCTCGGCATCCACAGTGACGCGCACTTCTCGTGGGCGCCGCTCGAACAACGTCATGTTCAAGTGCTCCTCGAGTTTCTTGATCGCAGCGCTCAGCGTCGGCTGGCTAACACGACATTCGTCTGCCGCGCGGCCAAAATGTTTTTCCCGAGAAAGGGCTACCAAATAGCGAAGTTCTGTTAGAGTCATAGGCCTGCAAGTCTGTAGCTATCGGTGCAGTGTAGCAACACTGCCCAAGTTAACAAATACTGCCGGTAAATATTTGTTTGGCTCGACTAAGCTTTTAATATCAACGGTCTGTATCGGCGACCGACATCAGCATCAAGGGGGATCGTTTGGCACACATTCTTGTTGCCGGCTTAGGAGACTTAGGCGGCGCCGTTGCCCGTCGCTTCCTCGCCGACGGCCACCAGGTCAGCGGCATTCGTCGCCAAACGATATCGATAGCTGGGGTTGATTTATACCCACAAGACTTGATCAACGATCCTCTCGTACTACCACCTGATCAAATTGATTTGCTCTGCATTGTCCTCACGCCCGCGCAGCGCAGCGTGGAGGGTTATCAAAACGCATTCCTTACCGCACCAACACGATTGCTCGACGCAATTGCCGCGCAACAACCGCTACCGCCTCTTATTTTTGTCTCCAGCACAGCGGTGTATGGACAATTAAGCGGCTGGGTGAGTGAACAAACTCCGCCTAAGCCCGATCAGTTTAACGGCCGCATACTATTGGCTGCCGAAGAAGAACTTTCCTTAAGAACACTTACCACGGTTGTACGTTTCTCCGGTATTTATGGGCCGGGCCGTGAGCGCATGTTAACCATGGCGCGCACACTCAGCGAGCAACTCCAAGCAGATCCACAGGCAAGCCAACCCGAACCCGCGTGGACCAATCGCATTCACGTCGATGATTGCGTGTCATTGTTAAGTATTGTTGGGGAGCGTTGGTTGGCGGGAGAGATGGTGCCGCCGCTGGTCATCGGCACTGATAATATGCCCTGTCTAAACACCACGGTGCTTAACTGGATCGCGCAACAACAGGGCCTTAACTTAGCGCTCGCCGAGCCGGACATCGCTCCGGGCAAACGTATTCGTAGCGACTACTTGTCTAATCTAATCAATTCAACCAATGAGCCAGCGCCAAATAACAAAGATAGCAAGCGATTCACACTGCGCTATCCGGATTTTCGCGCAGGTTACCGGCCCATGATTAGCCCAGCCTGAAACACTATCGAAAAATATGAAACGGCGTTAAAAACAAGACGCCACAAACATTACTTTACCGGCCATACATTCGCGGAAAACTTTCTCTGCACTAGTCCAGAATAAGAATGCCGTCCATTTCTACCGCTGCGCCTTTAGGCAGTTCAGCCACGCCGATAGCGGCACGAGCAGGGTAGGGCTGCACGAAATAACGTGCCATCACCTCGTTTACTAGTGCGAAGTGGGAAAGGTCGGTTAGAAAAATATTCAACTTCGCAATATGTTGTAACGTACCGCCAGATGCCACACACACTGCTTGAAGATTATCGAAAACTTGTTTGATCTGATTTTCCATGCTGCTATCAACTAACGACATCGTTTTCGGATCAAGCGGTATTTGTCCACTTAAATAGACCGTGCCACCAACTTTGACGGCCTGCGAATAAGTGCCAATAGCCTTTGGCGCATTTTCAGTTGAAATAATTGAACGGTTTGGCATGCTGCACCTTTAGATGTAAGTGATTAAGCACAGTATAATATGTGCTTATTAATAACTGCTTATCTTTGTGTTAACGGCTACGACCTCAAACGCTACAGTCGCTGCAACCTGACCACATTTTCTAAATTGCGTAAACGCCGCATAATTCTCGCCAAATGTACCCTGTCACGAACAGAGATGGTGACATTGATCACGGTTAACGCCGCTTCTTTCTCGGCCATATCAATCGTTTCAATATTCGAACCAGACTCAGACAAGTTCGTCGCCAGCGTGGCCAGCACGCCCTTGCGGTTCATTAGCTCCAATCGCAAGGCGGCACTGAATTCTTGGCTAACATTCTCTGCCCAGCCCAAGGCGATACATTTTTCTGGATTATTCTTTAATTCAGTCAGCATATTTTTGCAATTGTCGCGATGTACAACAATGCCTCGGCCTGCGCTTAAGTGGCCGATAACGAAATCGCCCGGCAGCGGACGACAACATTTCGCATAAGCCACCAACAAACCTTCCGTGCCGAGAATGGCCATTGGTTTACGCTCTTCAGCATGCTGCCGCTCACCTGATTCACCGACCAGCTTGCGCGCAACCAACGGCGCCAAACGATTACCCAGACCAATATCTTCCAGTAAATCATCTACTGATAAATAGCCGTTGGCGCCCAATTCAGACACAACGCGCTCTAACGGCAAATCGTTAATGCCCATGGAATAGCTAGACAAGGCTTTTTCTAACAGCCGCTCACCCAAACCAACGGACTCTTCTCGTCGTTGCGTTTTCAAGAAATGGCGAATGTTCGTACGCGCTTTGCCGGTAACAACAAAATTAAGCCACGCAGGATTGGGGGCCGCATTTGGCGCAGTAATAATTCTAACGGTTTGACCATTTTCCAATGTCGTCGACAACGGCATCAACTTGCCATCGATGCGTGCCGCAACACAGTTATTACCAACTTTGGTATGAACCGCGTACGCAAAATCCACTGCGCTGGCACCCACTGGCATTTCTTTAATCAAGCCTTTCGGCGTAAAGATATAAACTTCATCGGGAAACAAATCGACTTTAACGTTCTCAATAAATTCTATTGAGTTGCCGGCCTTTTGCTGCATTTCCATCAGCCGTCCCATCCACGCTTGTGCGCGCGTGTGCGTCGGGCTGCCCGGTTCGTCGTCTGCTTTGTATAACCAATGAGCGGCGATGCCGTTATTGGCCATCGCGTCCATTTCTTCGGTACGAATCTGAACTTCTAGAGGAATGCCCGAGCGAGCCTTCAAGGTACTATGCAAAGACTGATATCCATTCGCTTTCGGAATGGCGACATAATCTTTAAAGCGACCGGGGATCGGCGTGAAGTAATTGTGCACCGCCCCCAGCACGCGATAGCAGGTGTCAACGCGATCAACAACAATACGGAAACCGTACACGTCCATAATGTCGGAGAAACTTTTCTTCTGCTCCTTCATTTTCGCGTAAATGCTGTAAAGGTGTTTCTCACGGCCAATCACCCGCGCTTCAATACCTTCTTGCTCTAAACAATATTCAATGCTTGCCTTCATGGTATTGAGCATCTCTTTGCGATGCCCCCGCGCGCCCTTTACCGCATTCGCGATACGCTGCGCGCGCATGGGGTACATCGCATAGAAACCAAGATCTTCGTATTCAACGCGTACGTTGTACATACCCAAACGATTGGCGATTGGCGCATAAATTTCTAAGGTTTCTAAGGCAATTCGTCGGCGCTTGGCAGCGGGCATAATATGCAAAGTACGCATGTTATGTAGCCGGTCCGCGAGCTTCACCAAAATAACGCGGATGTCGCGGGTCATCGCCAGCATCATTTTGCGTAAATTTTCTGCCTGCTGCTCAGCCTTTGATTCAAATTTGATTTGCGCAATTTTGGAAACGCCGTCAACCAGCTCCGCCACTTCGTTGCCAAACAGTTCCGCCAAACGCTCTTTGCCAACACCACAATCTTCCAACACGTCATGCAACAACGCCGCCATCAGACTTTCGTAGTCCATGTGCATGTCGGTCAGAATATTGGCGACCGCGAGAGGATGGGTAATGTACGGGTCGCCGGTACGACGATACTGGCCTTCGTGGCTTTTCTCGGCAAAATCATACGCGCGCACCACTTCGGCTATCTGATCATCATCGAGATAGCTTTGCAGGCGTTTAACCAAGTTATGAATTGATGCCACGAGGACCTCCGTTAACGAAGGCTATGGCCAGTGTCCGCAATGCGCTCAGAGATGAATCCCAGACGAAGCCTCGAATTCGGCTCACATCCAACATAACAGGACGGCGCCCAAACGAGCGATGCATCGACAAAGAAGGAATAGAGGTAAACGTCAGGCAACCGCGAGCAGGCCGATGGGGGCCTATCGGATTCTGTTTTTGAGCAGGCAAACTAAACAGGACGTCCTCACTACTGGGTACGGTGCAGTATCACTTAAGCGTACCAGTAGATTAGGAGCAGGGGCGGGCTTTGTCTATGGCGCCTTCTAAAGAAAGCCATTAAAAGAGCGCCGAGACTTATTGAAAACGAACGATTTATTCGCCGCCGAAAGACTCAGTCAGCAGAGCCAACTCATCAATCGCTTCACGACGTGCTTCAGCTTCTGAATCAACTGAATCAACGGTTACGTGACCCGCGGCAATTTCGCGCAATGCTACAACCGTTGGCTTGTCATTTTCCCACGCCACACGGGGTTCTTTACCACCGGTTTGCAACTGACGGGCACGACGGCTGGAGACCAACACCAGTTCAAAACGGTTATCCAGCTTTTCCAAACAATCTTCTACGGTTACACGAGCCATGGTTCACCTCAACTTATCAAGTCGCGCATTCTACTCTGACTGCGGGCTAGGGGACAGTAAACTCTGCAAAACCGCCGATAGACGCTTCTGCTGACGGGACTGGGTGAGACGCTGGGCGTAAACAATGGCGCTAAGATCGGCTAACGCGCGCTGAAAATCGTCGTTCACCACCAAAAAGTCGAATTCTGGATAATGCGACATCTCATCACAAGCGCCAGCTAAACGTCGAGCAATCACGCTTTCATCGTCCGAACCTCGCCCACGCAGCCGCTGCGACAGAATTTCGACCGACGGCGGCAGAATAAACACGCTCACCGCGTCGGGCATCAGTCGGCGCACCTGCTGTGCGCCCTGCCAGTCGATTTCCAATACCACATCTTCGCCACGCGCCAGCACCTCGCCAACCCAATCGGAGGACGTGCCATACAGGTTGCCAAAGACTTCGGCATGCTCAAGAAAGCGGCTGTCCGTGACCTTGTCCAAAAACAGCTCACGGGCAATAAAGTGATAGTTCTCACCATCCACTTCACCTGGGCGGCGCTCACGGGTGGTGTGCGACACCGAGATTCTCAGCCCCTTAACCTTCTCGACCAGCGCTGCAACGAGGCTAGTCTTGCCTGCACCAGACGGCGCTGAAACAATAAATAAAGTACCCGCGGCCATGTTGGCTCCGTTATTCAATATTCTGGATTTTATTATTGAGCGGGCATTGAATTAGCCAACACAATCAATATGTTAATAAAAGTTATCGAGACGAAACTCACTGCCTGCCCACCGCTTTGCCCACCATTACCTTCACCCTAAAAGCATTTCTTCGAACTAAGCCAAGAGAAACCCTGCGAAGGCGAGGACACATTGTAGGACCACCTCCCTCCTGGGTCGAGGGTGGCACTAACTGCTGACTAATCTGAGCCAGCGTCCCCCTCTACAAAACCCCGTTCGGAATCGGAAGCCATCTTATCTGATTGACCTGTTGAGTCATGGGCCACTTCTAGCGGGTCGGCGATCGCTAACGAGACGCTTAGATTCGCGCTGCCACGCCTCTCCATCTCAGCCCAAGATGCCGCAATATCTTGATCGACACCTGGCAGATCTAAACGAGGCTCTTCTGCACACCGATAGGCGGTCGACACCACCTCCTCAATAGCCTCTCTACAATGACCCGAGCCAACTTTTCGCACATCCGCAAGATCTGCCTTTATAGCCGCCAGCTCTTTCTTGTGCCGCTCTTCGAGAATCTTGGATTGAGCGCGATCCTCCAGAACCATTTCTTCTAGGACCTGACTGATAGTTTTGTCCGCCTTCTTCGCAAGAGCGGCAAGAGCGCTTCCGACCTCCTTTTTCATTGTGAAGCTATATGACTTGCTCCCGCTAGGCTTTTTCCTCCGCTTATGCTGCCCCCAAGCAGCCCGCATTTTCTTATCCAACAGCTCAAACTTTTCCTCACCAACAGTCCCTTTCTTTGGCCAAGACTGGACGGTGGCCGTAAATGTCCAGGCCAAATCGGAGGTATGCATCCCTGGATAGATCAAGCTTTTTCTGAACAAGTAATTCACCGCCCAGCGGACCTGATTCTCATCACTTACTCTAATCCAGCTTAGCCAACCAGCCATAGTCTCACCCTTTTGATTGCCGGAATTAAATAGCAAAAAAATATCAAACTGGAACAGTCACTTTCGACGCATTCGATCATTTACTCAGTTACTCTACTCTGTAACACTACTTAGTAATACTACTATGAATTTGTTCTAGTTAGTCGTTATTGGGATATAGGGGCACAGGCAGTATGATATCCGGAAATATGGTGTCTATTAGAGCACTGTTAGCGCAACAGATTCCCGCCGTAAACGGCCTTGAAAAATACTTCCTTCTGAAGACGATCTGGATGTTCGGAGGGGGGCGAGTCTCACTCGGGTACCGAGAGCTCGAAGTTCTATTCTGCTTATCGAGGCAATCTTTGGTAACCACCCGCCAGTCGCTTACCACTCGCAAATCAAATGCCTACCTTTTAGAAGAACGGGCTCGGGCGCGAAGCGCAACTTGTGGCTCAGACGTTATCTCCCGAGGTCGGCCAAGGGCTGCCTTTAGGCTATCGCCCAGTGGTCTGGCATTACTAGAGAGGCTTCTCACGCGCTATACATATGCGCCCACCACCCGATGGAGTGACGCAGTCATTCGGCACATTCTTCTGGAGCCAAAGCGGCCAAACCATCAGGCAACGAGGCAAATTAGTGCTATAGGAGCCCTCCCAAGCGGTAAGGAAGCTGAGCACAAACTGCTTCCAACCGGCCGACTCCTACTGGCAACACTCTGGTGTCTCGCTGACGACTCTTATGCCGTGAAATGGATAAAAAACTCTGAGATCGCAAGGCTATCAGGTTTAACAATTACCCAGGTCATCAGGCAGTTAACCCGATTGCAAAAGCTGGGCTACATCCGGGTCCGCATCAAGGAAGCCCCAAAGAATCGCTGCCTAGCCAGCTACGGAGGAGCAATACTCCTAAACGCTAGTCACCCTGATTTCAAAAAGATCGAAGATACAGACAGGGCCAAACTGATCATTCTGCCAAAGTTTGATGGCGCCCTAGGCTCCCTCCTCGACACAATGGACAAGGTGGAGACTATCGCCCGCCTTGAATCCGAATTGGCAGCGCCTCCGTCGAATCTGCGATCCAAACCTATGGCGAAGGGAAAGCATGAGGCCATAGCTTTCGACCTGCAGGTGTTAAAACGAGAGTTTGCAAGAGGGGCAAACTGGTTTGCTCTCCCGTCAAAAACGATGACCATTGATAGTAATGAGGGATCAGTGAAACCCTTGGCACTGCCCGTTGTCCGTGATAACACCCCCTCCCCAACGCCAAACCTTCACGAGATGTTTTCTGGGAACAAACCGATCATAAGGTCGCTCGTCACCTTTATTGTGTGCGAATGCGCAGCCGAGATCCTTAATCGAGATGGCCAGCATCTTTCGAAGACACCCTCAGTATTGAATGAACGCCTGCCCCACTACATTTACGCAATGATTAGCAACGGGAGGGAAGAGGCGTCCGACACCAACCAAGCTATCGCAATCTGGTTTTACGGCTGGGCCTTAGCGCTGGCAAAAGAGCTCTCAAGCATTGAAGGGCGTCCGCTGACGGGTAACGGAACAACTGAAAGTGGCGGGGGGCAAGTCCTTCTGTTTCCAATGGTGGCTCGCGCCCTATTGTTTGTTGGGTTCAAACGCGAGCGCTATGGGGAGCATCAGTAGTAACAGCGCACCTAGGGCACGATCAATTCGGGGCCATTACAAGCTCTCTATCTCCCGCACTCTAAGCCTCCCTCGCTCTAGAACCCTTTTCCATACGTCATTAATTCTCAGAGTAAAATGCCCTGTGCTACGCGACGTTAAGCCCTTGCGTAGCGGCGCTTTGCCATATCAAACCCATCGATTCATCTGTCGGTATTAGATATATAAGGGCTGTTCTGTCTAGAGGGAGTGTAGTCAGTCACCCCTCAGTGAACTGACATACAACGATCTCCCATCTACAGACCGGTCTTAAGGGTTTGTGGGGTTAATACTGAAATCTAAAACACTTCAAAGAAACCAAAAAAACACTAAAAAAACACAGCCAGTCCTTTCCTGTGGAACTAACCCACGTCCCAGGAGGGCACCATGACTTATCGACATCCAAACAATCCAAACCTAACCCTGACCTACGAATCTGATTATCACGGCCTGCCATTGCTTCCTAAGCATGGGCCGTATATCGAAAGCTATTTGGAGAAAATAATTGAATCGATCCGGCGCGCGCTCGATAAACATCGCCGGGTAACAGCAATACGGTTTGACCTAAGGATCCCGTCCAATTGTGCGGAGCCAGACTCGCAGGTGATCACGCGATTTTTTGAGTCCCTGAAAGCAAAGCTCGCCTCTAACCAGCTTCGCAAGGCGCGCCACGGTCTCCGCGTCCATTCTTGTGATCTTAGTTATGTCTGGGTTAAAGAGCGGTCAACCTCGCATCACCGGCATTACCACTGCTGCATTTTGCTTAATGGTGATGCTTATTATCACCTCGGTAGCTTCCGGCCCGGTGTAGGGGGTGATCAGAGGCAGGGCAACATGGCGGTGCGAATCCGTAGCGCTTGGGCCAGCGCGCTGGGGATCCACTGGGAAAAAGCCAAGGGCCTAGTGAACTTTCCTCCGAACAGGGTTTACCACCTAGACGCGAATTCAGAGACTATCATCTGGCAAGTCGGGGATTTATTTCAGCGCCTTAGTTATTTTGCCAAGGCTGACACCAAGAATTATGAGAACTCTCAGAAGTGCTTTGGCTGTAGTCGAAAGTGATGAGTTGAGTGTTTTTTTACAGGGGTGCCTATCGCATGAGTGAATATGAGGAATTCGTCATGCGAATAATCAGGTTAAGCGAAGTAATCAGAATGACGGGCCTTGGTCGTTCTTCCATCTACAAGAAGATTTCGGAGGGGGTATTTCCTAAGCCCGTGTCGTTAGGCGGCCGGGCAGTCGGTTGGGTGCTTGATGAAGTAGAGGGCTGGATACTGGATAGAATCGAAGAGCGGGATAGCAACTAGACTTGTATATATAGATGAGAGCGGACGGGAGAATGGGTCTTCTCTTTGTCCGCTTTGTGGCGGTAACCTATGTTTAATCAGATTTCCGTATTTGAGGGTGGTTAGACCGTCAGCTCTAATAAGGGCTTGTACATACAAGGATTGATTGTTTAGGGTTTTTAGGGGCCGCAATAAGTTCAGGTACTTTGCCATTTAAAGAATTGTCACTCGCTTTGAAATCTAATCCAAGCCTGCTCTTGAGGCGCGCCCTTGCATCGCTTAATGGCAGGTCAAATGTGACAGAGCGAACATTCCACGTAGACGCTGGAATCATGATTTCTACAACCGGAATATCTAGGTACGAAGTATTTAAATGATAGTAAGCAAAACCATCTTTGACTTTATATGGCGAAAGATTATTTTCACTAAAGAACGAATGAGACGGCTCGTTCAATTTCTGATCGAGATATGCATTAGGCATTTTACACTTCGGATAAAGTCTCATGAGTCTTTCGAATGCGTCCATGGGCTGCTCCATCTCAGCTGAAGGTGCATCGTATGATTTCATGTTGTCCATGCGAGAGGCCGTCTCGGTAATATTCTTAAGTTCTTTGGCATATTTACTTTTCAAGGCTTCATAGCGCGCAGATCTTTCGTATGACATGGTGACAAACATGGGCTTATTTCCATCGAAGGAAATGTCTGAGAGGTATTTGGTGATGACATACTTGTCATTCAGGTACTTCTCGACGCTCAAGTCGAACAGGTACCCACTGCCGGTCTCAGCGGGTAAGATTCCTTTGTAAGTTGTATCATATCGATTAACTATAGTTTCTCCTGTCACAGAGCTTTCAATTTTTACATGGACAGTGAAGCCTTTAATTTTGTGATCCGTTGGGTTTGTTAGCTTCCAGTGCGTCCATCGCCACCCCTGCCATTGGGTGTAGGGGACGAGGTCTACAGTAAATATTTTTATGGATTCCTGTGGAATTCTCTGGACTTTCTGCCATTCTTGGTGAAGCTGAACTAGCTCGTGCAGATCGGCACGATATGCTAGCTCTTGAATGTGCGCTTCGTGCTCTGAAACCTTGGCAATGACATCCTCGTAAGATAAACCTTGCAATGAATCCATACCGTTACGTGTCGTGCAAGGCTCGTTCATTATGCCGCAATCAGTCTTTTCGTATGGCTTCGTGTAAAGTGCGAACTGCCGGATAAATGCCTCCTGCTCTTCTCCTTTTAGCTTTTTCAACACGTTATTGTAGGAGGTGCGAGTGCTGATTTCCGATGTCGTGTCGAACCTCTCTCCGCAGCCGACCAAAAATACGGCTATTAAGCTAAGAATGATATTGCGCATGATACTTTCCTGTTCTTGTACGCTTGAGTGAATGGCGCCTCATTTAGTGAAACTGATTTGTTGAGACGCGCATGGGGCGTGATGAGTTACATTCAGTACTGCCAAGTCCAATCATCAAGGTCAGTAATAACGTCGACCTGCTTGGCGCTGCATTGCCCCGAAAGTTTTATGCTAATAGATTCGCCAAAATTAAGTTCCCTAGGAAGGTGGTTTGATGCGTGTTTGCAGTTTCCGCGATGAACGATAACGTCGATAACTTCAACTACATCTGTCGTGGCGGTGATCACAATCTCTATATAGTTGGATCCATACGAACCGCGTCGATCATAGGTTTCGATGTCGATTGGAGGCTCTGTTTTTAAACATCCTGCGAGGGTCAAGAAGACCGCAGAAAGAACACAAATCTTTTTCATGATGGTTTTCCTCTGTTTTACATGAAGGCGGTAGACATAAGACCAAAGCTGACCAGCCAAACGATAAAGTAGGCGAGGTTATGCTTCAGAGCTTTTGCGCGTTGGAATAGATAGACGGGGATTAACCAGGTGATGCCCTTGAACTTACCGGTATCTGTGCCAGCCTTCTTCAGTGAGCGTTCATCCCAGAAACCAAGACCAACATTCAATATTAGTGTGATATAAAAGAACTCTCCGCCAGAGAGGGCTCTTTGCATGCTGTATTGACTGCCCTCATAGACGATGCCAGCCACAGCGCCTTCCAGCATCAGGCCGATGAGTGGGGCAAAGGCCAGAATCCAAACGATTGTATTGTTGACGTGCTCGCCCGTCAGGGGAGGAGGCATATCATTGTCTAGGTGAGTGGCCAGCTCCGTTTTCTCAAGAGCGATCCAATCTGCAAGCCCTTTTCGCCAGACGATTGTTCCCTGAGATAATTCTCCCGAAGCGATAAATTCAATCATTTCTTTTTCTGAAAATGACCCTTTGTGCTGACCTGCACGCTCGTAGAACCAAGGCTTTTGCGAGTCTGTTGTGTCCATTTTGTATCTCCTAGTGTTGATGATGATTGGTAGAATGTGTTGTTGTCGTGCGCAGTAAGTTGTCGATACTTACTCCGCCAATTCCTTGTTGCATTTGACGAATGCTGTGATGGAAAAAGCGAGTCCATAGAGCGCGGCGAAAACGCCGAAGCCAGCGGCGGCTTCGAGATCGCTCTCAGCAAACGCACCCGCTAAAAAGAAACAAAGCGGAAAAAAGACCATCCCGATGATGGACATTGTTTTAACAGTGGACATTGATAGGCCCCTTCTGAGGTTAAGGCTGGTTGAGGTGTTCCTGAGACAAGCTCGCGTGATGCGAGCGCGATTAATCGTTCGATAAGAGAAGTGAGGGGGCGTAGATCTTTGTTTTGCTCAGATCGTGAGGCGCTAAGGCTTTAAAGAGGGTGGGCAGTGTTCTGGCAATCCTTTGCATGATGTGTCCTTGTTGTTATTCAAACGGCGATCCAGCCTCGCGACAGGCCAGTGCCGGGTGCTGGCGCATGCCTTTTATCGCTGATGCGTTGGTGGGCAGTATTTCTATACCACAAAAGTATGGCAAACCAATATCCAGAAAGTCAAGAAAGCCCGTACGACACGGGTAGGGCAATTCCGTAGCGTGACAGCCTCATCTGTGATGAGACTTTTATATGTCGGATTTCCCTACGCGCTTGAAAGCCGCGCGACGCCAACTGGGGTTGACGCAAGAGCAACTGGCCTTCGAGCTGAACAGCACCAAAGCATCCATTTCGGCGTGGGAGAACGGGCGGGAAGCACCACGGTTTTCCCTACTGCCTCAGTTGAGCGCAGTGCTTCAGGTGTCGTTGGACGCGTTGATCTTGGGTGAGGGCGGCTCGGTCGATGACTCAGCCAGTGAGCATGTTGTTCGTACCCGCAATGAAGCGGAGGTGGCGTTGCTCAAAGCCTATCGCCACCTGCCCGCGAAAAGACGACAGGCCTTGCTGGACATGCTCGGCTAGCTGGATTGCTGGCATCGCGCCAGTTTTTGGCTGAGAGGCGAGGTAGTGGGGGCACTGTCATCCGTTGTACTCGCCACCGCTGATTCCGTATTTGGCACAAACTCTTCCGCGACGTGTAAACCTTCTTCCTCCGTGAAGTCAAAATCGCTATTCCCGAACGCGAGCCTCGCGGCATCGTCTAGCGCGGTCTGATCGAGACCACGTTCACGACGGGTTTGGGCCAGCGTTTGAGCGTCGGCAATCGCGGCGTCTAACGTGGTGTCGTCTCGCACAGTGAGATCCACGTAATAGATTGGGCTGCGATGACTTTGGGTTGTGCTCTTGCCTCTTAGCCTTAGCGCTAAAGGTAGTGTCGCCAGCAGTCCTCCGGACAGAGCGTGGTAATAGCGCAGTCGCGCAGCCAAAGTGCGAATACTGTTGAACCCAGTCGTTCGAAAAACAAACACACCGACATCGTCGTCATCACCCATTCGTACACTGAGCCGTCCGTATGGCTTGCACGCACCGCCTTGCGCCAATGGGCACGTATCTGGGCTAGGGCAGGGCAGGCTTTGTAAGCCTTCTTCGGTTTGACGGCGGCAGGTTTCACCATCGCCGACACACAGTGGACGTCCGGTTTTTCGGTCGAACAAGGTGTACTCAGCACGAAGGTTGAGGTCCGGATCGTCGAACAGCATACGTACAGGAATGGCGCGCAGTTTGCCGCCGTTCGCTTCTTGTCGCAGAGCTTCATCGAGCGGATGGAGTCGCCAGCCATCTCGAGTTTGGATCTGTGTTGTCAGGGTGAACTGGTCGTCTTTTTCAGGAAGACGCTTACCGTTCTTTTCGACCACACGGCCAATGCTGATGCGCCCGATAATGGGCGGCGTAATGGCGAGATTCTTGATCATGATGATCTCCAGATAATAGACATAAACGCCTTGCCCGGCGTTACCGCTAGGCAAGGCGCTGTAGGTGGATTAAGTGCGCACCAAGAAACGGCGCGAACCGGGTTTAGTGAGGGCGTATTCGGTTAGCAATTCGGGTTTGTCACTGAGCAGACGTTTGGTGTTCAACGCAGTGCCGTCCTTGCTGCGTTTCCAAGACACTTCGCCATTCGGGAAGACCGCTTTGCTGGCATCGCCCATGGTTTGTTGGATGCGTTGTTTGAGCTTTGCTTCGCGCTCACCGAGACGGCTGAGCTTGTCGCGCAGATCCAACAGTTCATCGAAGTCACCACAGAGCGAGGCGTCCTCAGAAAAATCCAACGCCGCACCACTGTCTCGTGGAAAAAGACTCTGCAGTGCCGTCGCAGCGGAATCACTGCCATCAGCTGGCGGCGGTGTATCGGTTTCAACGTAATGCCAAAACGCACGCTCCAGTTCGATCAACTGGGCAATGACATCTTCGTCACGCTCGATACGAAACACCTGCAAGTCTTGACCACACAACAGCACGCACACATCGGCGGCCTGCTTACCGGTGACGGCAAGTTGGTGTTGCACTTGGCATTGGTAATAGTCGGGCACACCGTCACGCCACAGACGCGCACCGAATTCACCGGCGGTTTTGCATTCCAAAATCTGCACGTCGTCGTTACCGGCAACGGTGTAGTCGATGTTGGCCAGCATCCAGGCTTTGTCAGGATCGGGGTGCTGCAACACCGCATTGATGCGTCGCACTTTGTTGCCAGTCTTACGGGCGTAATGTTCGGCAACGACCGGTTCCAACACATTGCCCCAGTACAGCGGCGAGCTCATGCTGTCGGCATCGAGCTTCGGCAGATCTTGATCCCGACCTGTCTTGATCATCCATAGCTCAAGCGCAGACTGATAAGGGTTCAGGCCGACGGCGGTTGCCGCATCACTACTGCCGATACCTTGCTTACGAACGTTGAGCCAATCTTCGCGGCTCATGCCTTTGGTGGACACCAGTCGCAGTGCGGAGCGGGTAGTGGGTTTTATAGCGCGAGACGTATTCATGATTCACCTCCCGCCCGTTGCGTTAGGCATTCCGTAAAGCGGCTATGCAAATTCATCAGTCGTTCGGTCTGGGGTTCTTGTTCGCCGCTTGTCTCGAAGGTGCCACCCTGACTGAAAAAGGTGACGACGAGCTCTGCAATCATTTGCTCGACGTCTGCGGGAGAGGGCAGGTCACCATCATGTTCGAGAATGTAAGATCCCAGCTGTTCGCCGAGGGTCGACACGACCTCGTACTCGAACACACCGGGAAAACCCTGCTGCCCGAACCAGTAAGGCTGTACCTGTTGCCAGATAGTGGGAATGAACTCGCAGACCGACATGATCAGCTCAACGCAGCCTTGACCCCATAACGCCAGGATCGCGGAAGAGCGCCCGGCGTTTTTGCCATTGAGCATTAACCCTTCATGCAGGAAAGCGCCCCAGACTGACGCGAGGTGGGCGTTAACGGGTGGTGTCTGGGCGCTCGCTTGTGGACTTCGCTTGGTAGCAATATTGGATTCGTTCATAGCGTTATCTCCTAAATGCAAAAAGCCCAGCTGAGGCGTGCTCAGTCGGGCTTATGTCGTTGGGTGTTAAAAGGAATGTGTCAGGCGACTAGGGCAACTGCGTGGTCCAAAGCGCGTTGCTTCAACGCCGCGCCCTGGCCAAACCAAGCCGAGTCCAGTCGGTAATCATTGCTGCGCGCACGCTTCTCGTGATCGACAAACTCGGTGACGGCATTGAGTAGGCCGTAGGCTGTCTTTTTGGCAGAGGGTAGATCCGCGCCGCGCCCGTTGCCGTCGAACAGTGACAGCACTTTGCGCATGGCCCGTTCGTTGGCCTTGCTGTACTGCTGAGCTGGGTGTGGCTGGAAGACAGTGGTCAGGAATTTCTGCGTCTCTCTTGCCGTCACCTTGCGTTCACTGAGCGCCTTCAGTCGGCACATAAAGTCGTCCCAACTCGAGACGGTGATGCCGAGTTGCTGCTTCACGGCGGCCGCATCGAACACACTACGATGAGAGACCTTTACGGCTTGGGTTTGGCCATTCAACGCAACAGCCAGAGTGTTATTGCACACCACCCGGACCGATGTGAACTGCGCGGTAGTCGCCATCGTGCCATCGCATGCGGTAGCCAGCAGGACGTAGGCATTGGTCTGATCCTTGCCTTTGAGTACGCCCGATTGCCCAGTGCGGGCCAGCGCCCAGATTTTGCGGCCACCCTTAAGAGAGCCTGCGGTTTCCAGCTCAAAACCGGAGGCCTCAGTCAGGTCACGGTAGAACTCTAAAATTTCACGAGGCTGGACGACCTGATAACGCTGACTAACCACAGACAACGGTGCTTGCGTGTCGGATCGATACAAGACCTTTTGATCATCGAACGACAGAATCTCGCCAAGATGGCCTTTGTCGCCATCGATAAAACGAACTGGCGTTTCCTTGATTCGCCAGTCCAGACCAGCTTGCTCTGTCCAGACTTCTAGCGGCTGGCGGGAGGCTAGCTGATTGCCCAAACCATGCCAGGGCGTTTGGCCAACATAGGCCATCTGTTCTACGAGGTGTGCCATGGTTGTTCTCCTGTAAATGGCATAAACACCCGTCCGCAAAGGAAGGGCAAAATAGGATTGATTTGAAGGTATTAATGGCGGCGGAGTGCCAGAAGGTTGATCTCAGATCCAGCCGCGTTCGGCCAAGCTGACCCAGCTGCTGCGAGAGACAACGAAATGGTCAAGAACGCGGACGTCGATCATCGACAGAGCTTCCTTCAGCCGTAAGGTAATGCTTCGATCGGCTTCAGAAGGTTCGCAGTTGTCCGAAGGGTGGTTGTGGGCAAAGATCACTGCAGCAGCGTTATGCTCCAGCGCCTTCTGCGCAACAACCCGAGGGTAAACAGCCGCACCGTCAATGGTGCCGCTGAAAAGTCGTTCGAAGCACAACACCTGATGCTTGTTGTTTAGAAACAATACCGAAAAGTGTTCGTTCTTTTCTTGAGCGAGAGACAGCTGCAGGAACCGAGCGGCATCCTCAGGGCGAGTAAGGTTTTCTTTTCCGGCGAGATTCTCCAGAAGAATATCGGCAGCGATTTGTACCAACTGATCAGGGCTGACATAACCTTTGACCCGATACAGGCCTTGGTCGTTCTTCACAAAAATTGGTTTGGACATAGCGTTCTCCAGCAACAAAAAAGCCCGCACGAGGCGGGCTGAAAAGAGGCAAGATCAAAAGAGATTTAGTCTTCTGTATCCACGCTGAAACGGTGGCCACAATTGAGGCAATGCAGGTTGTCGAGGATGGTCTCATCGACGAGATCGCCGAGCGTGGTGCCCACCGTCCCGCCAGCAACACCGCCGACCAGACCGCCGAGCAAGGCACCAGCAACACCGCCAAGCATTGAGCCTGTCGGCCCGGTAATGGCGCCAATCGTTGCGCCGACACGAGCGCCAGATGTGGCAGCGGATACGCCAGATGCTACACCGGCCACGGTGCCAACGGTGCCGAAAACTTGGCGGCCATGGTGGGTTGCCTGGACCTTTATAGAGTCGCAGCTAGGGCATTTGATGATCATGAACGGATAACTCCTGAGTGAATGGACGCAGTCTTGGCGCGGCTCAGGAGGGTGGTATGTAGCTAAAATTATCTAGAGTCTTCTTTTGGCGCCACTTCTAGAGGAAGGCTGTAGCCTCCATTGTGCCAGAATTACAGGCCAAGTTGGACCAAAGTCTACTTTGCAGAGTCGCACCCAGCGGCAACATTATGACTTTTAGGAAGAGCTCACCCTCTTTTGCGCCTAAAGCCAAAAAAAGTCATCAGTTATGCCTGAAGAGCTCGGTGAAACCGACTTGCTGATAGCAACCGATTGCACCTCCAAACGCCAAAACCTGCAAGATTGTGATCATCTGATCAATTACGACATCCGCTGGAATCCGGTACTCATCATCCAGCGCTTTGGTCAGGTCGACCGAACCGGCCCTCCTAATCATAGCATTCGGCTGGTCATTTTCTGGCCAGACATCTCCCTGGATGAATGGATTAATCTTAAAGAGCTGGTGGAAAGCCGCATGACCATCGTTGATGTTACTGCAACCGGCGACGACAATGTAATCTCCGTCTAGGCTAACTACGTGGCTTACCGCAAGGAACAACTACGTAGGCTGCAGAAGAAGTGATTGAGCTGGAAGATCTGAAAACCGGAGTTGCTATCACAGACCTCGGGCTCAATGACTTCCGCATGGACCAGCTCAACTATGTGAAAGCCAATGGCCTTCACACAGTGATTCCGGTCAGCCTTGCTAAGGGGCTGGAGCCTAGCTTTATTTTTACGCGGCGTAACGGCAATGGCGAAATCAACTCTGCGTCTCATTTGCCTGCCCATAATCTGCTACATCCCTACTACTTGGTATATATCAGCTACGATGGCCAGGTGTTGAACGACCACATTCAGGTCAAGAGTCTGCTCGATTTGGCTCGCAGTGCATGGAGAGGCCTTGATCAGCTACTCCCAGCGGTCCGGGCCTTTTTTTAACCGTACCACTGCGCTCACGAATACTATTAATGGGCTTGATGACTTCGAGCCACTATCTTTCATCGTCATCAAGCCGGAGTCGCAAGAATGAGCGAACAGGTCAGTAAAGATGCCCTATTTGACTAGCGGGATCATACCCCGGGGGGTATCGCCAGTGATTGGCAGCCGACGGAAACGGAGCGTAGTTCATTGCCTGTGGCGCTTAATCTTGGCGTGCTGTACGAGAAATACCTGCGCTGACTGAGACCTTTAGCTTCTCGATCTGATGAGAGTTTTGTTGCGTTATTGGAGCGTATGAGCCAGATTCACGCCAAAGATCGCGAGTTGGTTAAGATTCAGTCCGCACTAGAGCTGGAGAAGCAGCTCAACCGCAAAGTGGACATCAATAGCAGCTTGCGGCAGGTGAAAGTTGAGCTCGATAACCTTAACGAATTGAAATTAAAAATTTTGGTGTCGGATGTTGGGTGATAATCTAGCCTTAATCGGAGCCAATCTTGGAGAACACAAATGGCCTCAGCCAAATTACTCAGACAGCTGGTCAAAACTGGGGCTGAAGGAAATCACGAGGCGTTTAAACGTGTATCCGAGCAGCTGATCAAAGAAGAGCGAACCAAGAATCACCACTTACTGGCTAACGACCTTGAAAAAGTCCTTTATGGTCGTCGAAACTCGGTTCCCTCTATGCACTCTGTGCTCAATGATCGCCTGCCAAAGGATAAGGAGCGAAATTTACAGCTACTTGAGATCAAAGAGCCTGTAAGGCGTATCGAAGATGTTGTGTTATCAGACGACAATGCCTCCCTTATTGAGGAGGTCTTACAGGAGCACCACCGGGTAGAAAATTTGAGAAGCTATGGGCTGCGCCCAGCGGATAGGCTGCTTTTCTGTGGGCCGCCAGGATGCGGAAAAACGTTAACAGCTGAAGTGTTGGCAAGTGAACTTGGATTACCACTGGCTATCATCAGAATTGACAGCGTTGTGTCCTCGTTACTCGGTGAGACTGCAGCTAATCTTCGCCAGGTTTTCGACTTCATCTCCACTATTCCGATGGTGGTTCTGTTTGATGAATTTGATGCGCTGGCAAAAGAACGCTCCGATGACTCTGAGCATGGCGAGCTCAAGCGTGTAGTAAATGCCTTTCTTCAGATGCTGGATGCCTATGAAGGCAAAAGCATTTTAGTGGCAGCTACAAATCATGAACGCATGCTGGATTCAGCAATATGGCGGAGGTTTGACGAGGTTATGATTTTTGAATCTCCAAATTTGGAGCAATTGCGACGTTTACTGTCTGTCAAACTTCGAGGGCTTCGGCGGGAATTTGAAATTGAAGATGCCCGTATAGTAGGGCTGTTTAAAGGCTTAAGTCATGCTGATGTAGAGCGTGTTCTGCGCCGTGCTGCAAAAGATATGGTCTTGTCTGGCAAGGATTTCCTTAGCGAGCGCCATTTGGAGTCTGCGATTCGTCGCGAAGATGCTCGGAAATCACGTACCCAGAGGAACTAATTTATCATGGAAGAAAATTTCCCCCATCTCTCAATTAGGCGAGAGTCGCCAATTAATGAAAAACGCTCGGGGAATAACAAGCCGCAACGGCCGCCACCTGACGTTCGTGGTCATGGCAGAGGGTTACTGGGAAAACTGACCGCCGCCAAAGTACAAGCTTCAGAGAATTTGGGCGGCTTTGATGATCGAAAGCTGTTTCGGTTTTCTGTAGAGAAAGGATTCAACCCGGATGATTTACGCAAGATTTCACGAGAAATCGAGTTTGTCAGCCAGGAGAAAGAAACCGTCGTTATCGGCTTTGCCAGTAACGCGGCGCTCACCCAATTCGAAGCGCGACTCACCACTATGGCTGATGGGGGGGATGTTACCAACAAGCAGGTAATTTATGCGCTACAAAGTGTGGATGGCTGGAATGCCGAAAACCGTAAAGGCTGGGCGTTAATAAATCAGGGGCTCCCCGAATCAGATCAATTTTTGCTGGATGTCGAACTGTGGCCATTAGAGGATAATGATCAAGCGCGTAATCAGGAGTGCGTTACGTTCGAGCAGTGGTTGCTTCAGCAGAGCATTGAAAAGAAGGACCAAGTTAAACGGTCAGGATTGACGCTATACCGTGTGCTTTGCGATGTAAATCAGGCTGGTCTGTTACTCAGGCATCGTGATGTACGTTCTGTTGATCTGCCGCCCAGCTTTGGACTGGAACGCTCTGTCATTTTTCAGCATGTTCAGGACTTTCCCGAGATTGTCCATCCAGGCAAATTGGCACCGGGTGTGGCTGTTTTAGATAGTGGCATTGCTTCGGGGCACCCATTACTAAAAGCTGCTGTAGGGGAAGCCAAAAGCTTTTTGCCAGGAGAGGATGCAAGTGATGAAAATGGCCATGGTACCCATGTTGCTGGTTTGGCTTTGTATGGTGACTTTGAGCGTAGTTTGCGAGCGGGAGCTTTTGTTCCCACCTTACGCCTATTTAGTGGCAGAGTTCTGGATAAGGAAAACGAAAATTCGACCGGCTTTGTCGAGAATCACATAGAAGAGGCAGTGCGCTATTTTTCCGGAGAGCGCGGCTGTCGGGTCTTCAACCTCTCATTTGGCGATGCCAACAAGCCCTATCATGGAGGTCATCTAAAAGGACTCTCTGTAACCCTTGATAATCTCTCGAGAGAACTGGGAGTGTTGTTCATTGTTGCAGCGGGCAACCATCGTATTGGGGAGGATTCTCCCGATGGATTGGCGTGGCGAGATAACTATCCGCATTATTTGTCTGATGATGCGTGGCGAATCATTGAGCCTGCGCCGGCGTTGAACGTGCTAACCGTTGGCAGCTTGGCGCGTCATAATCAAACACACAACAGCCAAACGCATACACACGATCCATCAGAAATTCCAATAGCCCAGCCTGATCAGCCTTCGCCCTTCACCCGGGGAGGTTTTTCAGTAGACGGGGCTATCAAGCCAGAGCTTGTGGCTCATGGTGGTAATTGGGCAATCAATACGCGAGCGGGGCATTCACTCACGGAGCGCGGTTCGGGTCTGGGAGTCGTTTCAGCAAACCATAAGTTCGTAACCGGCCTCCCGTTTGTGGCCGACGTAGGCACTAGCATGGCTGCACCACAGCTCGCGCATTTAGCAGCCTCTGTGCTGCACGAATATCCGAATGCTACGGCTAACTTCATGCGTGCCCAGCTCTGCCTAAATGCGGCAACCCCAACGTCTAGCCGAGAACTTATAGCCGATAGTAAAGCTCTCAGGCGTATCTGTGGTTATGGAAGCGTTGATGAGGCGTCATTGCATCGTTCGCTGGAAAATGCGGTGACATTGATATCGGATGGAAAAATCGAGAATAAGCGGCACCACTTTTACGAGATACCTGTACCACCAGAGTTTACCAGCGGTGGAAAAAAGCGTGTGCGGGAAATAGGTGTTGCCTTGGCCTACACACCACCTGTTCGCTCAACTCGCATTAAATACCGAGCATCACGAATAGACTTCAGGCTGGTGGCCGCACGCGACATTGAGCATGTCACCACTATGTTTAACAAGGCTACCAATAAGGAAAATCACCAGAATATAAAGGAGCTGAGCGGTGCTGCTGTTGGGCAGTCTGCTCGAAGCAAGGGAACAGTTCAGGCAGACTTTTGGCAGTTCAAAACATTTAGTGCTAATTCCACATTACGTAAGCAAAAACTGTTTGTCGTCGTCACGCGTAACGATTTTCCATGGGGTGAAAACTTATGTAGCAGTGAGGAAGATTATTCACTTCTGGTCAGTCTGCGTGACAAAGAAAATCAGCAAGCTCAACTCTATACAAGAATCAAGGCTAGGCTTGAAGCTAGAATCCCTGTCCGAGTGCGTGCATAGCCAAGGTTGGAATCAGTGATCGAACTTTAGAAGAGTAAATATTCGTGGATAAATTGAAGATGCATTCGTCAGACATGGCAAGGTGGTTGTTCACTCTGACCAAGGCAGCCAGTACACCAGCCACGATTCTAACAGCGCACTGCCTGGAAGGGAGCATGAGCCGACGAGGTAACTGCCACTACAACGCCATCGCTGAAAGCTTCTTTCAGCTACTAAAACGGGAGAGGGTAAAGCGAAAGATTTATCCCCGCCTAGATATGGCTCGGGCAGACATCTTTGATTATTTACAGGTGTTCTATAATAGCCGTCGACGTCACAGCTCTAATGAGCAGTTGAGTTGTCGCCGGTAGAGTATGAAAGGCGTAACCAAGAGCGGCTGGAAAGTGTCTAGAGATCTGATGGCGATTCAGTTCATCATCTGTTTGACCTCCACGCAGTCCGTTTAAGTAGTCAGCAGGTGCCCACTCGTTGCCGCTGTTTGATCATAATGAAGGCGAGAAGGGCTGGTTTTGGTGGCATTTTATCGCAAATGCTCTGGGGTATGTGGGCATACAGTCAATGGCTATCCGAGCTCTTGCCGGTCGGTGGCCGAACGACCGTCGGCAGTAACGCTGAATCTTGCGCCATCACCACCACAGGTACGCGCAGGTTTTCATCGCCGGTTACCCACGATGCATAGCGCTGGGTGAACTTCCGATAATTGAGTTGTGCAGATACTGTTAACGGGCCTAGTGCCCATTGGGGTACTTCGAACTTAATGGGGATGCTGTCCGTGTCGCCGGGCGGAATAACATTGCGGTAATGCTCGCCAATCATCCGAAACAGATCGTGGCGCCAGGGCTGTTTGCCGTGACGATCAACGGCGCCGGGTCGGTAAAAGTGGGCGGCTGGATCGACCGTACCGTCAGCGGAGACAATCTCCGCTTGAGAGGATTGTTCTCCTGACGCATCCGTGACTTGAATTGATACCCATGCTTCGTTGATATCGATCGTCCCTCCTGGAAAGTTGTGTCCAACGCCGGTATTCGCGACCAGAATATTCGCCTCCACAGTTTGTCCGAGATAAAAATAGTCCGGCAAAATGGCTTGCGTCCTGAGCGCTTCATCGTAAGCGGCTAACGAAGCACACCCTAACCAAAGTCTCTTATCTCAGTTATCGTTCCCGCTCCCTACATCAACGGAGCACCTCATGAAATCAACGATTAGCAAACAGCAGTGGTTAGGCTGGATTGAAGAACAACAAAAAAGTGGTTTGTCAGTAGCGGCTTTTTGTCGCGACAACACGATCAATGCCGATAAGTTTTATTACCATCGCGGCCAGCTAAATAAACCATCACCTCCCGAAGGATCCGTCTTCGTCCGAGCTCAACGCACAGGCTCACAACTAACTATCAATAAATCTGACCTAACGCTCACTATTGGTCGTAGTCGATTGCAAGTGCCAGTCAATGTATCGCCGCAATGGCTTGCTGCATTAATGACCTCACTAGCATGAAGATGTTTATCGATGTCGAGGCTGTTTATATACACCGTAACCCTGTCGACTTTAGAAAATCCATTAACGGCCTCAGCGTTACTGTTGAGCAAGGCATGGGGTTATCGCTATTTGACTCAGGCTTGTTTGTTTTTTGTAACAAGCAAAGAGACAAAGTAAAAATACTGTACTGGGATAGCAGTGGCTTTTGTTTGTGGTACAAGCGCCTGGAGAAAGAGAAATTTAAATGGCCGCGTAAAGATGACCGAGAGATCATCTCGCTTACCGAAGAGCAATTTCATTGGCTGCTGCGCGGGTTTGATATTGATCGGCTCCAGCCGCATAAAAAATTAAATTATTGCTCGGGATTATAGTCATTTTCTAGTAAAATAGCGGAATGCAATCTTCCAACTTACTCGCTGAAAATAAACTTCTTAAACAAGAAGTGAGCCAAAAAGATCAGCGTATAAAGCTGCTCGAAGAGATGCTGCGACTGCAACGGCATAAGCAATTTGGCGCATCGAGTGAGAAAGAGTCTGCGGGTCAAGGTCAGCTGTTTGACGAAGCAGAAAGTGACAGTGATATCGAGGACCCTATCGCTGAAGAGATTACAGTTCCCGCTCATACCCGCAAAAAGAAGAAACGCGTATCCATCCCATCTGATCTACCGCGTGAAGATATTATTCACGATCTATCCGAAGCCGAGAAGATATGTCCGCACGACGGCGCTGCATTGAAGTGCATCGGTAATGAAATCAGTGAACAGCTTGATATCGTGCCTGCCAAGATTAAAGTCTTGCGTCACTTACGTAAAAAGTATGCCTGCCCTTGTTGTGAGCAACATCTAATCACGGCACCTAAACCCGCCCAGCCCATTGAAAAGTCCATCGCGTCTCCAGGTTTACTCGCCCACGTCGCGGTGAGTAAATACCGCGATGCATTGCCGTTATATCGACAGATTGCTATTTTTAAACGCATTGGCGTTGAGCTTGATCGCACGACGCTGGCTAACTGGATGATCAAGATGGGCAGTTTGTTGCAGCCACTGATTAATCGGCTGTCAGAGTTCATTAACGAACAATCCGTTTTACACATGGATGAAACACCTCTTCAGGTTCTCAATGAGCCCGGTAAGCGTGCGCAAAGCCAAAGCTATATGTGGGTGATGACAACCACGCAAGCGAGTGTACCTATCGTTTTATATCACTACAGCGCGAGCCGCAGTGGTGACATCCCCAAGGAATTACTGCCTGATTTTAACGGGGCCTTAATGGTTGACGGCTACGAAGGTTATGCCGCCGTCTGTAATGAAAACCGACTCACCCGTCTCGGTTGCTGGGCGCACGCACGCCGGAAATTTATTGATGCACAGCGTCAACAGCCCAAAGGGAAAACCGGTAAAGCGGATGTTGCCTTGGGCTTTATCCAAAAGTTGTACCGTATCGAGAAACTCAACAAAGACAAAAGCATTAATGAGCGTTTTGAAGCAAGGCAGACGCAGGCCAAGCCCATCATCGACACACTAAAACAATGGCTGGATAAGTCCTTTGCTAACACCCCACCAAAAACAACCCTGGGAAAGGCACTACAGTATCTGCACAATCAATGGCCACGACTCGTCCCCTACCTCGATGACGGCAGCAGCCAGACAGGCGCACATGCAAGTGCAAACTTATACAGTTTAATTGAAACAGCTAAAGTGAATGAGCTTGATCCCTACGCCTATTTAAAACAATTGTTTACGATGTTGCCGCAAGCGAAAGGCCTAGAAGATATTGATGAGTTACTGCCGTGGAATGTACAGGGTGTGGTTGGTTAGGCGCTTACGACGCTACGGTAGCCCCAGAATATTCAAAAAGCTGATAAAACAAGGGGTGAGCGTGGGGCGTAAGCGCGTTGAGCGCCTCATGAGAGGGGCTGGACTTAAGGGGCGTGTTGCCCGCGTTACGCGTCGACAGCCAG
>TARA_R110002073_G_scaffold98761_1_pt1 | contig 47585 bp, 41 predicted proteins | sample TARA_R110002073 | Tara Oceans TARA_R110002073 (sample SAMEA4397174) | marine metagenome | biome: Polar Biome; feature: [DCM] deep chlorophyll maximum layer (ENVO:01000326); material: water (ENVO:00002006), including particulate matter (ENVO:01000060) such as... | depth 40 m
TCCTGTTGCAAGTATTAATGAAGTAAAAGTTTTTAGAGATATTCCTTCTCCCATAAATATCCACGTTAGAATTGCGTACGAACTTATACCTAGAGCAAAACCTAAAAATCTTCCTGGCCATAAAAGACCATCAAAATGTTCAAAGGCATATTTTGTTGCTAAAATAAATGCATAAGATATAGTTGAACCACCAACTATAGATAAAAATAAAGGATTTTTTTGGAACCACGGCCAGATAAATTGGCCATTGGTTTGAAACCAGATTGTTGTTTGTCCAAACAAGAAAAGCAGGACACAAAGCGTTATTTTACTCATATTTTAATTGCTATTAGTTAATTAGTTAATTAGTTAATTGTTATTATATATAAATATAAACAAAATATTTCAAATAAAAAAATCTGACGTGTTTATTTTTTAAAAAGTTTTGATATTTCTGTTTTGATTAAATCTGATAATAAGGCTTTTAATTTTTCTTCGTCTTTATCCCTACGTTTTACATGTCCTTCTGGGTCATATGGTGGCCTTTGACTTTTAGTGTGTCTTAGTCCAGGTATTCTATCTAGAGGAGTTAAATCTTCCTTTTTTTGTTTTTTAGCCATTTTACCTTTTTACCTTAATATAAATTACTTCATGTACTGATGTGTCTATTCTTCTAAGACCTGTATCATTTGTCAATAGTATAGAATTTCTATAGTTATCCCATTCTAATTGAAAAGAAGTATCTAGTACACCGTTATTACATGTTTTAATGCACTCATTTAATGCGTTTATAGTATATAGAGTATTTGTTTGTTTTTTTCTATGTAGTGATATTGTGTCTGGTAGAATTGCGACATCTCCACTTGAATCAATATTATATGTACACATCAATTCTCGAGTATCAGACTCATTTCTTAAAACAAATAATTTATTATATAGAATATCATATGCCTCTATAATCTTATCAACAGACTTAGATAATCCCTTAGTATTTGTGAATGTACATAGTAATTGTGTTTTCATTATTTACCCTACTCTTTATTTGAAGGATGGTTTTCAAAGCAATCTTGTGTTTCTTTAGACCATGAATACGTCGATCTAAGTTTGCTGGCCGGACCATCTCCTGCACGTTGTGTTTTCTTGGCAAATGGTTTACGCTCAACTACTTTTCCGTCTTTATCTCTAACCTTATAGTAAACCATTATATTTCTACCAGTAATTTCACCATTATCATTTCTTGAATATTTGTTTTCGTCTGATTCGTCTTCTTTAACTATTCCTACTTCAAAATCCCTGTCAAAATCAAATTCATCATTTGTATCTATATCTAAACAGCCATTTATTACTTCTTGAGTTACTATTGTTCCACCCATATTTACATTAAATAATCCTTTGTATTTAGCCGATGTACCACCTATATGTAAAGTTCTTTTTATGTTTTGAGATTCAATGTAATCTCCTAATCCTATTTTTGTTCCATCACCAAGGGTTATCTGTTGTTTATTTGATTCAAGATAACCTCTTTGAATTTCGTTTACACCCTCCTCTTTTAGCTTAGATAAGGCAGTTGTTGGGTCTACGTCAAACTTTTTAGATATTCTCAACATAAGTTTTTGCTGGTTTTTAGTTCCCTTATCTGCAGCTGGATTGTTGTCACCGTCAGCAGAAGCCTTAAAGAATGCAGTAAGTAATTCTTCATCTGTAAAATCCCTTCTTGTATCTGAATCTGGAAGATAATTTGCTATATATGCATGTGGTTTTCCTGCAGAGTTAACTATAGATTTCATTTTACCTTTTATATTTGGTTCCTTTCTGTTATTTGAATCACGAGTAGTACCGTCATGAGTATTTACTACTTTAACTATTTCAGAAATATCTTTTTTACCTAATTCAATTGCAGGTTTTGCCACTGTTTCAGCTATTTTATCTTCTATTTCTTTTAGTTTTTTTCCAGATTTTGAAACTATTTCTTTTGCTTTTGTTTTTTCTTCATCTGATAGATTAGAACTATCAAGTACATCTAGGGCTTTTCTTGTTTCTTTTGTTGGAGTTGAACTTCCTTGTATATCATTTAGGTCTTGTTTATCTGAATGAAACTCTACTAACATTACGCCATTTTTATCTACTGATAAAGTTGCTGTATCGGTTGGTACTTCTTCTCCTCCACCTTCTTGTATAAGTCTAACAACTTCTTTTTTAGGAATTTCTACACCTTTACCCGTATAAAATGGACCAGACGATTTTTCTACTAGGGCTATTTGAGAATCTTTTGATTCTTGGTGTCCATAATAATTACGAGATTTTACTGATTCAGAATCAATTTTATCACCTAGAGTTTTAATAGCAGCCTTTGTGTTTTTCCATTTTTTTATTCCAGCCTTTGCAGTTATTAGTGCTTTTGAACTATCACTTATATATGTTTTGCCTTTTTTCGTAACCTTTTTTAATAATCCTTTACCTAGCTTTTTGCCTAAGGTAGTATCTTTAGTCTGTGCATAGATAATTTCTGCTAATTCTTCTGGAGTTAGGTTAGGATTATTTTCTAGATATACTGCACATTCTCCAGACATTATTTCGTTATACATAGAACTATCATTACCTGGAGCCGGTTGAAATATTACCTTGCCATTTTTATCTTCAATTTTTTTGTGACCGTAATTTAATGAAGCCTGTTTTATGTTTGAATCTGTTTCAGGGTCATCTGCGTCTGATAGTGTTCCTGGTTTTACTGTTGAAGTAGGTTTTGGCTTAGTAGTATCTTTAGCAACTTTATCAGTCTCATCAGTGTCAAATAAACCTGTACCCTTTGGTTTTTCTTTAGAATCTTTTTTATTTGGACCAGATTGGTCTTTATCTAAAGGTTCAGCGGTTCCAGCATCTATAGCTTTTTCCATATTTTCTTTAGATTTAAAGACAACTATATTTCCAGTTTCTTTGTTTTTTGCCCTAAATTGTGATACCTCTGTTAGTTGGGAAATGTATGCTTGAATAAAATCTTCAGAATACTTGTATTGTCTCAAGACTGTTTCTAACACAGTTATGTGGGACCTATTTTTAGGATCTGGACAGCCGTTATTGACTTTCCAAGACCAATCTCTAACTAAACTGTCTATAAATAACTTACTCATATAATAATCTCCTAACTATAAATATCATGAAAACTTAGAAGAAACATCTTTTAAGTCACCATAATTACTACCAAAACTTATCCTAGTAGGATACTTCATTGCAGCTTTTATTTTTAAAATTAAATCTTTGCCTTCTGACATATCAAAATCAAGGGTAAAACTATCATAAGTATATAATATAAATTTACTGTTATACTTATCTAAAACCTTTATTACGCGTTCCATTGCTTCAGAATTTAATTCTGTTTCAGCCGATTGGATGTAGTAATTAAACAACTTTTGAGGATTCATTTTTCCTATAGTTGATTGATATACCTTTCTATTATATAAGTATGTTTTATAATGGTTTTTTAACTCCCATTCCTTCCAAAATTTATAAATAAAATCATTTACTTTATTAAAAAAGGGTATTTCTAAAAATTCTTTTGGAATTCCACCATATAAGAGTTGAAAACTTATTTGTTTTGCCTCTGAATATTGTTTTTCTGTAAGTTTATCTGTTGCGAAATATTGTTTTCCAAGATATTCATGGACAGATCCATCAGGTAGCTTATATCCAACAATATCACCTATTATTCTAAGATGATATGCGTCATAATCTAATTCTAATATTCCTCCATTAGTAAATCTACTAACATATTTATTTCTAGTACCATCTGACTTATTTAATGCTGCATAGTTTATTTTATTAAAAGTATTACTTGGTCTTCCTGTTAAGGTATATGGGTTATAATATGAGTATTCAAGCCCATTTATTGTATATAGTCCAGAAGATTCTATATGGGATAAACTAGAAACAAATGATAATTGTTTTTGGTAACCCGTATCTGTTGTTTGTTGTAAATTAATTATTGTTCTAATTTTAAATTCTAAGGTTTTGCAATATTCTATATGCTTGTAAATTGGAACTATTTCATTTATATTATTTTTTTTCCAGTACATTGAATACAATTTGTCATGGGCCTTAGTATGATTTTGATTTATTTTTTTACCAGAATAATAATAAGATAATGAATTACAGCAGTGTACATTTTTAAGATTAAAATTATGGTTGAATTCTTTAATGTCGTGAACATACTTTTTATTAGGGGTATCTATTACACTAATAATTTCTTCAAGTGTAAAGTTTTTTATTGATTCACTATGATTAACACAAATATAATATTTATGCATATTATTTAACATGGATATATAAATTCCAGATATATTAGACTGTCTAGGGTGAACTGAGTGATCAGACAGTATTGGAATGAGTATAAATGGAGAATGTTTGCAATCGTTGGATAATTCCTTAAAATCTAGTGTTGTATCAATAATTTTCATTAGTATTAATATAATAAAAATAAATGAATCGGTGAAATTTATATCAAAGAATTATAGGTTTTTGCATCAGTGTTAATTATTTTTTCTTCTTCTGTAAGAATATCACTGTTAAATATTGTTTGGCTCATTGGGTAAAGATAACCGTGTTTTTTGCTCGTATGCACCATACCTTCCATAGCTCTATTCATATGAATATGGTAGCTACCAAAATACTCGTCTCCGTTTTCATCTTGAAACTGGTCTCCAGGTGTATGTAAATTATCTTGTTCTCTTGGATTTGCATATTCTAAAGAATCATCCAAATAATCAGCCAAACTTTCCATTTTTTGTGTTGCTAATTCTAAAGATTTATTGTTTGTTGGTATGATACCATGTTCAACTATTACACCTCTATTTAATATATTAAACATTGGACCAGATATTTTCCATTCTAGTTGGACTATTGAATATAGTTTGTGATGGGCATTTTTCTTTTTTGATATGTCTTTATGTAAAACTTTATCAATTTCAAATATTTGGCCAGAGTTTAGTTGTTTAGCAAAATATCTAATAAAAAATCCCGCGTCTTCATCGTTAGGTGTTATTGATGCTCCCATTGAAACTATACCTGGAAAAGGTTTTGCCATTTTTGGTTTTAATTTATTATATGCAAAAACATTTCTATCATATACTATAGTTCTTAACCGTTTTGCTCCAGTTTGCCTCTTTGCCCCAATATAGGCTACACCACGTATGGTATGATATGGTCCTACATAAAAATTAGGTTTTTGAGTTTTATTTTTTTTATTGTCTAACTGGAGCTCGTGTCCTTTAGTATATAGGTTTTCTTCTAATTCTTCTTGTCTTATTATTTTCATATAATCACCCTATGCATGTTTAGGAATACTTTGGTCTAAAAATGTTTTCTTTTCTTCATTTCTTCTTTTTGTTAGGCCTGCTAAAACTTTTCCACCTGCCTTGTTCCATCGTTTAAACTCTTCGGCTGTTCCTTCATGGTCTCCATTATTAAACTTTTTAAGTAGTGTTGAATTTTTAAAACTACCAGAACCTAGATTATAAACAAAAGAAACCATTGCATCAAATTCTCCTTGTGTGACATCAGCAGTAACGTATCGTTTTACAGATGGTTCATATGAACTATTAAGGTGGTGGGTTAAATGGTTACTAGCAACTTCTTCACTCATTGTCATTCCAGGAGTAACTGGTCTACCTAAAGCTGCTTCAGTAGTTCCATACCCAATTGTCCATATACCTACAGAATCTTGATATGCATTTTCTCTAAATCCTTCAAACTTTTTAATTGCATCTACTCCTGCAGGACTAATAGTCATAGTATTTACATCGTAGTGTTTATTATCAAAGTGAGCCTCTTTTTCTTCTTCCTCTTCAACAGACTCTTCTTCTTCTACAGCCACTTCTTCTACTGGATCAGTTTCTTCTTCTGGTATTTCTTCTACCTCTACTTCTTCAGTTTTAGTTGTATTTGCAGTATTGTTTTCAACAGTAGATGTTTCAGGAGGAGGAGATTTATCTTCTATACCAGTTGTTGCAAATACACCAGGTCTCATAACTGTTCCTACTGCAACTGTCCAACCTGTGTCGTCTATTTTATGGTCAACAGTTGTAATTGTAAATGCTGAGGCGTCATATCTAGGGGGTAAGTAGTCTACAGATATTGGATATCCCCAAATTATACCAGACATACCATCTAAAGTTAAACCTATTTCTAAAGGTAACATTACGCCTTGCCAACTAGCATCTGTTGAAACTCCATCTACAATAACAGTATTTGCCAACTCTATTCTTTTTTTAGTTGCAGTCAAACATGCTTCTATTTGTTCTTTTGCAACGTTATCTGCTAAATCTTTTCTTGATTCTATATATGATTCTTTTATTGTTTTTTGTGTATCTTCTGAGTCTAGTTCTCCTTCACCACTTTCACAGGCATTTACTCCTTTTTCAGTTTTATCTGCCATTTTTATATTTGCGTGGTCCATATCAATAACCTCAGCATTCCACATATTCCATTTTGATGTACCCTTTGTTCCCATATCATGGGCAGTACTTTTTTTACTTGTACCGTACATTACTTGTGCAGCAATTGGACCACTTAATTTTGTTTCTATGTTTAATTCTCTACACATAGAACCTTTACCAACTGAAGGAATAACTGGAACAACAACGTCGGCTTTAAGACCATGAACATTACCATCAACTACTCGCATAATTGCTGGAACATCTGGATCTTCTATTAATTGTAGGTCAAAATAATCTGAACACGATTCGTTTACTGAATCACATATTTTATTTAGATATTCTGCAAGTGTTTCAACTTCACTTAATGTGTTTTGCAAAAATCTAACATTTAATAACATATTTGAAAGTATTCCATATTCTTTTCTAGCTGGATCAGTTGCAAATAGTAATCCTGAATCGGTAAGTGGTTGTACGGTTTTTCCTGAAACATTATCATCAGCTAATACATCTGCAGCTACACCAGCAGCCCAAGCTTTTGCACCATCAACTTTTTCTGCTTTCCAGTTTATTGCTTGTTTTATAATGTTTCCAGATTCCTTACCTTCTTCTTTTTTCTTTTTAGCAGTATTGGCCTTTGCTTTATAGTATCCTTGAACGCCGCCTGCTGTGTCTGAGGCCCAGTTTGTGTCTTCTTCATATCCATCCCAATGGGCTTGTCCTGGTAATATACATACCATTGGATTTGAAGAAACTAAAAAAGGGTGGTTTTTAATAATAGTTCCTCTACTATCTAATGCCCCTACACCAACAGTTCTTCTATCAACCAAGTGAGGCATTAAAGCCTTTGTTTCTTTATATATTGCATTCCATGCAGTTTCGTTTCCTTCTACATCTTGTATTAAATCTGCTTCTTTTCCACTACAACATGCTTCACTACCTCCACCAGACGTTTGTCCAGTTTGTTCATCTGATTTTTCTGATATTTCAGGAATTAAAAATCTATTTATTATGTGTTCTTCAAAATAATCCCAGGTTACGTAGTATGATAAATCTTGATTATAACTTTCACTATCTAAATCTTTTTCTTTTTCATCATCTTCTATGTCTTTATCAAATGCAATTGGTAATCCTGCAAAGGCTGGCTTTCCACTTATTCCAGGAACCTCAAATGGTTCACCAGCAACCATTTCTTGATAAACAAAAACCATAACAGCATAACTATTTGGAAACATTTCTTCTGCCTTTGCTGTTTCAGTTGACTCTTTGTCATCGTCACTATCCTTACACTTATTGGTCATTGATGTGGTATTTGTTGGTGTAGACATTAAAACTGTACCCATTGATATTAATTCTAATGAGCAATCAAAACCACCAACATTATTAACAGACCAACTAAAGTTAGAAACCTTGCCTTTTAAAGCATCATAATTAAAGTGAGAAGAAACTTGTCTTTCTTTTACTAATTTTGCAAATTCACATTGTGATCCAAGCATTTGGTCAGGTGTTAGGTATGAAGTGTTTCTTTCACCATTACTTTTTGTTGACCAGCCCCACTCTACTACAACATATGTTCCTAACGACATATATAAAGGTTCTATGTATTTTATTTGTTCCATAGACCAACACTTAAATTCTATAGTGGCCTTTCTTAGGGCTCCTGCAGTACCTTGGTCTTTTACATTTAGAGATGTTATACCAGGCATTGGTTCTGATCTATTTTCTAAATCATATGAATTAGTCAAAGTATCTAAATTACCTGAAAATAGTTGTTTTTTTTCTCTTAATTTTCTATCACCGTTTACCTGTACGTTTGACGTCATTTTTATCCAAGGCATTCTACCATGGGTCCAAAACGAATATTCATCTGGAATTATTGATGCCCTATCCATTAACTCATCAATTACCTTTGAGGGCCAAGCCCTATTAAAAAACGATGGTGCTGCCATTATATTATCTTTCTATTTCTTACTATTTCGTTGTAAGCTTCTATTATAACATCTGTTTCTTGTGGAATTCTTAGTGTAGTACCTATTTCAACATTCATAGTACCTTTACCAATATTATTTGCTTGTGCGATTATCCACCATAATGTAACGTCTTTATAAAATTCCATAGCTAAATTATCTAGCCTATCTCCAAGTCTAGACATAACATATAAATCTGTATCCTTTCTTTCTATTTTAGGATATAAGATTGTTCCATAAACTGTTCTAAGATTTTTATCTCGTTTTTTTCTATTTAATTCGTATCTTTTCATATTATAGTTCTCCTATTCTGTTGGGGAATATATTCCTGCCGGCTGGAATTGTTGAGATATTGCACCAAAGTAATTTGCATCTCTAGCATATATTGTTTGAACAACATCATCTCCAGTTGATTTATCTGCAAATAGTATTTTTCCACCAATAGTTAAATCTAAATAAAATGGTAATTGTTTTCCTTCATCTATTTCCCATGGAGAATTTTCGTTTGGTTTTAGGCTAAAACTATCTATAATTATTGGAGTATCTATAAACCAATCACCAATAGTTATTTTTAACATAGGTGCAACAGGTAATCCTTGCTTGTATTCAGGAGAAATCAACTGCATAAACCTGTTTAATCTTTTATAATTGGCTATTAATTCTGATTTTGTTCCAGCTGCTAGTTGAAGATCAAACGTTATTTCTCTACCCATTGATTCAAATAAATATAAAGGTGTAGTTCGCCCAACATACGTTACTTCTTGCCATGACGGAGTCAATCCATCAGATAAGTTTGTCATATATGCCCTAAATTGTAGTGTTTCAGCATCACCTCCATCAGAACTAATTGATGAAAATTTAACCCTAATTAAATCATCAAATTCAGCAAGATACTCTGGATTTTCTGAATCTGTCATATCTACTGATGAATCTTCTAATCCTAATGCGTTGTTTCTATCTCCTCTTTGAACAATACCACCATCAGTTGGAGAGTACATTGTACCATAATTTCCTCCAAATCTGGAAACCATATCTTTTCCTTCCCATGCAGGAGCCTCTGGATCTCCACCATTAGGTCTATGGAAATTTTGATTTGCTTCTCCTAATAGTTCTCTAAAGTCCATTAGTTTTTGAGTTGTCCTTTCTGGAGTTACCTTACCATATGTCATTGATTCATATTTTCTAAGTCTCATGTTTTGAGAAACATTAAAATCACTAGGATTTTCATTACTTCCATGTAACTTAGCTAGATTATCTGGTGTACCAATACCTTCATTTGTTTCAATTGCAAACCTTTGAGTTAGTGGGGATTGAAATGTTCCTCCTCCACCTTTTTCAATAGTTCCTTCATCATCACCACCAGCTTCATCATTAGCTTCTATTGCATCACCAGCATAGTCTCCAAGCATTTCATCATATGTACCTTTACCAGTTTTAGAACTATATTTGTCATGTATATTATATTGTCGCCTTCCTTTTAACAGCCCTTCATTTTCAAAACCGAAGTCAGAAAAATCATTATACAATTCTGTGTTATCAGTGATAAAAGTTGCTTGATCGGGTTTTTCTATTGTGCCCTCTATACCTAATTGTCGTATTGCTTGTCTGGATTTGTAAGGATTTGTATCAGCTAGGTCTGTCATTCTATCATATGCTGCACTATTTGAGTCAGCATCAGACCTATAGTTATCTTTACCTGAAACGTTTCCACCGTATTGGTCGCTATATTTGTCTCCGTCATTTGAAGTATTATATACTCTTGTGAGAGAAGGGTTTTGCGTTGTTCTATTTCCTTGCTCTTGTTTAAAGAATATGTCTTGTCCTCCAGATGTTAGGTATTTTGAATCAGAAAATGTTCCTCCTGTTTCTTCATGTTGTCCAATTCCTACACCAGCTGATGACCTAAATATTGTAGTGCCACCAATTCCATATACGGAGTTAGGACCGAGAAAACCTTTATCTGATAAACGGGTTATTTTAACCTTAGACATTCCTCTAACGGCTCCAGGTAATTTATCAATTGCAGCCCTTTTTAAACCATCTTTAAGGGAATCAGCTGATGGGATATTAGAAAGGGATTGACTACCACCATCACCACTATCTTTTTCAAATGCAAATAAGCCTGACTGCATATCTGTTGCTAAAAATACTAACCTAGATTTACTTCTTTCATTACCTGCACCCATTGGAGTACCAGTATCTAAATCAGGTAATTTAGGAACGTCACCAGTAACATCACTCATATCTGGTACGTCTAGTCCAGCCTCTTTTGCTGCTTTTTTGGCTCCACTTCCACCTCCACCTGAACCAAATGAATGATATACATTATCTTCATATCTAGCTTTATTTGGTAAAGTTCCATTTAATGGTCCTAAACCGTGTCTAATTAAATGTATACCAACAGCATTTGTAAGTGTTTGGGCAAGTGTTGAAAGACCTAAAGGATATATCCTATTTGCACCTATTCCCAATAAACTATCAATTTGCATTTTTGGATTGGTAAGTTGCATTCCAACATTTTTAGCTATAAATAATAATCCTTTTGGACTAATTAAAAATTTACCTATTCTAAGTGCATCAATAAGAGATCTATTTATGGCTGTTCCTACTCCACCTCTAATAAGATCTATACCAAATAATCCTCCTTTTCCGCCTTTTGCGGCTGGTGAGTCACTAAATAAACTCCAATTGCTACCAATATCTCGTTGAATAAATGGTTGATCTGTTGCATTACCAAAGGAGTGTACATTTGTTGATTCTCTCCTAAGATCTGTTTCACCTACTCCTGGTATTTCTACATATTGTTTTCCTATTCTTGAATCAAAAGAATCATTATAAAATTGTTGTTTTCTAGCGGATATTGATGCATCTCCATATGGACTAGTTCTACCTAATGCATCAAACTCTTGGCCTTGTCCAAATTTTGCTGTTCCTCTTTTGCCTAAGCCTATTTCTTTTTGTTGGAAAGAATTAAAACTATAACTACCCATAGGAAAAGTAATATTTACTGGATAGTCGTATATATTACTTTCACTATCTACCCCTATAAAATCACTAACCCCTCCTTTATATTGTCCTTTACTATATTTTGTAAAACCAGTTGCTGCTAAATTATCTATATTGTTATTAGCTGTGGTGACTCTATCATTATACATCATTCTAGTCCAAGCATATGTTGAACCAGGATTATCTGTATTCATACTATATTGCATGGTTCCTGGATCACCAGTAACCCCTTTAAAATCTGTTGTATCTAGGTGAGACTTATTTGTTTTAAAACCAGACATATCTATATCAGATATTCCGTTGTGTATTTTTAGTTGTGTAGATATTTTTTTACTTTGAAATTCATTTCCAGAAACACCAATAAAATCAGTATTAGGATATGTTTGATTTGCTGTAAATCCTGTTGCATCTATATCTGGCATGCCATTGTGTATTTTTAATTGGGCAGAATGGTTAGGCAGTATAAAATCAAAGTCACTTGTAGTTGTTCCTGTAAATGCTGGGGAAAAATCAAATGTTGATGTATTTGTTCCTGTAAATGCAGGACTAAATAAAAATCCTGCAGGATCTATTCCAATTTTTTCTGGTGATGAAGGAGTAGGAAATACTTCTACAGTTGTTTTTTCAGGACTTGCACCAAAAGCAGATGTAGTAGTACCAATTTTTTTAGGGGTTTCACCAAATTTAGATGGATCAACTCCAATTTTATTAGGAGTTTCTGGTAAAAAAGATACGTTTTGTCCTTTTTTTTCTGGTGTTTGGTTTGCTAGACTTACATCTTCAACCATTTGTGCTAATTTTGATACAGGAGTTTTATCTGAATTTGTCTCTACTTTAGGACCTGAGTGGTCGAATTGTCCAGATGGAGGTCTAACACTAGAAAATGAACTACCATTGTCCTTATAAAAAGATGCTAAATCTGTTGTTTCAAACTTTTTTATTTTTGGATTTTCTGCCATATTATGCTCCTACTGGTCCTTTACCAAGATTTAATACTTCACCAACCTTTCTTCCATCTAAGTTAATAGTACCTCCAGATTTAACTGCCGTTATTAATTCGTCCATTTTAGCCATTAGTTCAGCGTTTGATCCACCACCATCACTAGAACTTGAATCTTTATCATCATTTTTTGAGTCTTCTAAGTCTTTTTCTGCTGTTCCTATTCCTGATAGTAATCCTAATTTTTCTAAAGCAAATAAAGTAGGTAATAATGGAGTTATCAAAGCTAAACCTAATGCTAGTGGTATAAATCCTATTCCCATTGCTGCAAAACCTAGTCCAAGTTCAGCTAATACCATTCCAAGACCAGCCAAAGGCTCTAGTAATCCTGCTAATGCAGTTAAAGGTTCTATCATCATTGTTATTGCGGTTGCAAATAACATAAACATAGGTACCATAGGTCCTAAAAGCATCATTCCAAAGGCTAATGGAATCATTCCTACTCCCATTGCAGCTATTCCTACTCCAGCCTGTAGCAGTCCTGGACCAATCATTGCTAGTGGGGCTAAAGCAACAGATAGTCCCATTAAAGTTTCAGTTCCTCCAACTGCGTTAAAAATTGCAAATCCTATTGAAGCAGCTGCCAGGCCGAAACCAAGAGCTGGTAAAGCTAAACCAAGTAAAAACATTATTGGTAAAGCAGGGGCCAACATAAACATTCCAATGGCTAATTCAGGTAGTACAGGTATTAATAGCATAAAGTTTGGAATTGCTTGACTCATTATTTTAAGTGCAACTGCTAAAACCAGCATTGCGGCTGCAACGATTAACATGGCAGCTGCACCTGCTATGATTGCAACTGCTCCTACTCCAGACGTCATTATCATTCCAAGTAAGGCTACAGCACCAACTAAAGCTAGCATAGATACTACAGCCATTCCAACAGCAGACCAACTAACACCCATAAATTCTTGTACAGCTTTTGCAAATACAAATACGGCAGCTGCTACTATAACCATTGCGGCTGCTCCCTTTAAAACTTTATTCATATCTATTTTACCGATGCCATCCATTACTCCACCTTGTGATCCAGGACCGGCTCCTTTGGTATCTGGTAGTTTAGGTGCTTCTGGTTTTGTTGGTATTGGAGAATCGCCGCCAAGTGAAGATGTAGAAGGAGCCTTATCTCCACCCATTCCAACCATACCTTTTAGTTTTCCACCAATTCCTTTAAGTATACCACCAGCTCCTTCTAACATATTTTTCCAACCACCAAAACTAGATGCAATTGCGGCTGCTGATTCTGCATTTGTAGCTAACAACATTCCTGCCCTTGATAGCCATCCTTCCTGTTGTTCACCTATTTCACCTGTTTCTTTGTAATGCTCCAAGCCTGCTTCACTTAAATCATTTAATTTTCCTTGGTTTTCCATTGCATTTGTTATTTCCTCAACTGTCATATTCATTGCGTCTGCAAGTGATTGTTGTTGTAGGACGTTTAAATCTTGGAATTCTTCTAATGAACCCATTTGAGCGGTTAATTGTTTTGCAACTTCTAAGTGATCACCTCTAAGAGCGGCTTCTCTTGCTGCATTAAGGTTTAGTTCTCTACCTATCATTACCCCAGCCTGCATTTCTGCTTCTATTGAAGTTTCTATATCAAGTAATCCTTTACCTGCCGATACAAGAGAACTAAATTCTATATTTAATTTTTTTGCTGCAACTGCAGCTTTTGCTACATTGTCAAAACCTTTTTTACCAAACCTTGAAAACTCTTCTGTATTATCTGCAACTATCGACATTAGTTTACCTGGAGCCAAGCCATTTGCTTTTGCTAAAGCTGCAACGCTATTTTGCATGTGAGTAGCTGTGTCTTCACTTCCACCAGCCATTTCCATTAATTGTTTTCTAAACCCAACGGCTGCATCTGCTCCCATTCCAAATCTAGCTGAGAGTATTGATGCTTGTTTAACATTTTCTTGGGTAATATCTTTTAAGGCAACACCTTTATCCAGCATAGACGCTTGGACAGCTGCAACATCTTCTTGGGCTATACCTAGTCCAATAGTTTCAGCAGTTACCAACTTTGCTTGTCCTACCATTTTTGCAGATGTACTAAGACTTACCCCTGAAGAATTTGCAAACTCTCGCATTTCTCTAGCAAATTTACCTATTTGATTTGCGATAAATGCAAAGGCTAATTGACCATTACTAAATATACCTATATATTTTTTTGCCGAATCTTTAAGGTCATTTAGTAATTCCTGTTGGGCTTCAAACTCTTCTGTTTGTTTTTCTAGTATTTCTCTAGTTTCAAATCCACCAATAGTTCTTTTTGACATTGCTTCATTCATCTCGTCGGCTTGGTCTATTTGTGTGTCAAATACATCTGATATATCTTGAACTTGAGCAGCTTGATCTATTTGTTTTGCTAGTATTTCTGTTTGACTTGCACCAGAAGCTTCTAAATTTGCAATTTCATCTGAATGTGCTATGGCCATGTTATCTCTAATAAGATCTTGAGATTCCATTAAGGATCCAATATCTATATTGGCAGATTTTACTTCTTCTAACATGCCAACATCTAATGCAAGTGTGGCACTTAGTGCTTGACCAACGGCTAAGTTTCCAGCTGCTAAAGTTTGTTTAGTAGCAGCTGCTTTTTCTGCTGTTTTATCAAATCCCTGTAGAGCCATAGCACCCATGATATTTTTTTCTTGGGCCTTGCTATGGTCAGCCATCATTTTTGTTAGGTTTGCCTGTTCTACATTAACAGATCTAGAAAAATCAGCAATTGTTTGGTGATTATCTGCTATTTCTATAGCTTTTTCTGCAATCTGTTCAAGTTTGGCTTGGGCTTTATCTAACTGGGCCTTATAGTCTTTGGCTGCTTTTTTTCTTTTATCTGAAAATTTATCATATTCTACACCCATAGCAGCAACCTGCTTTCTGGCAGAGTCTAAAAGCTTATTTTGCTGCTGTATCTCAGCGTTAAGTTTTGCTTGATCTTTAGATGTATATTTGTCTTTTGCCATGACTTACCTTATTAGCTCCACTTTTTAGCCATTTTTAAAAAATTATCTCTGGCTCTGTCAGTTTCCGGCTTTGGATCATTAATTAAGGCCTGTATTTCTGGAGTAGATAGTAATTTTTTTACAGCTCGTTTTTTAGCTGCAGAACCTAGATTATCTAGTATTCCTGTAAGAAATTTTACTAAGATATTATCTTCCTTTAATACCTGTTTTAATTCTTCCCTAATTACTTTTCTGAGTTGGTTTTCTTTAGACATATTTTATCTCCTATTGTTCATATTATTACGTATATAAATATCAGAAGATAGGGGTTTATTATCGCCTTCCAGAGGATTTTGACTTAGCTTTATCCATTTCTTCTTTTTCAGCTTTTTTAGCATCGTGAAGTTTTTGAAGATAAAATCTGCGAAGATGTACTGGCATTTCATACAATGATTCCCAAGAGAAACCCCCTTGTGAGTGGTACGCCATGTCAAATAACGTGTTGTGCAGAATGGGCCTGTATTCAGACCCTAGGCCAAAAAAACTGGACGGTCATTGGTAAAGTTATTTCATGCTCTTGTCCGTCAGTTTCACCATAGTATTTGTATGTAAGATCAATATCTGGAGATATATTATTCATATATTCTCTAAATGCTAGTGAATCTCTAGAAAGGAATTCATTTTCAACAAATTTAGAAATGGCCATTCTATCATATTCACCGTCTATTGATACAATCATATACTTTAACCTAGTACTTAATTCTGGACTAACACCATTAATTCTGTTTCTAGATTTTTTGTTTGCTTTTATTTCTGATTGAATTTTTCCTTCGTCACCATGAGTAAGTAATCTAAATTCTATAGTTCTTTTAGATGCTGGCAACTTAAATTCGAATTTATTTTCACCATTAGTAAATATATTAGGATCTATATCTTTAGCTTCAAATTGTGTTAAATCAACAACTTCTTTTTGCTTATCACCAGTTGGACTAGTAAGCTCTACTTCATATTGTTTACCGTATGCCAATACTCTAGCTGCAATCATTATTGCATTTTTGTCACCAACCAATAAATCATTATAATTTATAGGACTAACAATTAGATTTCTTAATAAAACATCAATAACTGTTCCGTTTTTTATTAGGTTTTGAGAAGTAAGAATATCTTCTTCTTTTGCAGTCATATATTTTATTTCAACCTTTCCTTCAGATAATGGGCTGCCTTCAGGATATAGTATTCCTCCTGACGGTAAATCTATAATTTCCGTAGGGTATTTAGATGCTTTTGTTGCTGACTTTATAGGTGCAGCTGCTTCTTGTATAACTTGGCTTTTTAATTCTTCATCTGATAATCTACCACCTGGGTAGTCTGGGTTTACTTCTTTTGACATAACTTTTCTCCTGTGCTCTATTGTTTGTAACGTATATAAATATATATCTCATGCAAAATATAATAAAAAATCCCAAACTATTTGTATGGGATTTTTTAATTTGTATGAAATAATTTATATTAGTATTGTAATATCCAGTAATCACATTGAAGAGTAATAGTGATTTCGTTTGCAGCCGCAGTTTGTGTCCAATCAATTGCACCAAAGTCTGCAGATGTAATCATTGCACCTTTACCAGTCCATTCTTCTACCTTATCACCTACAGGTCCAAGTATATTAATCGTTACATCTTTCTTATAGAAGTCTGCATAACCATCTCTACCTGTTACTGATTCGTGGTGTAGTCTTACCCATTCCATAACAGCTTGTGCTCCGGAAGGTACGATTGGGTCATATAAAACTAAATCCATAGTTTCCCATGTAGTTTTACCCTTCACATATCTTGAAACATTCATGTGTTGTAATTCTAAAGCTTCAGTTGCCAGTTTTGGTCTTGCAGCTGTTTTAATTAGATAAGCTGGAATTCCATCAATATAGAATATAAACCTATTTTGCTGTTTTGGCTCAAAGGCCGTGAACATTATTTCATTTGGATCTACTAAGTTTGCCATTTATTTTTCTCCTATTAAGATTATTCTTGTATATAAATATCTTCTTCTTTAAATTTTATTCTTCGAACGATGCACCAGTTCTCATTATGTTAAAGTCAATTATAATGAATTCAGCAGCTTTTGCAGGCTGTAAGAATATTTCACCGACCATTTGGTTTCTATCTACAACTGCAGGCGTATTATTTGATTCATCCATAATAACTTTAAATGCATATATTCCTTGCTGTTGTTGAACAGTTTCCAAATATGGATTAACAATATTTAAGAATCTATTTCTTGTTGCTGTTGTATTGTTCTCGAATACTAAGTATTTTGTAGAAGAAGCTATAAATTTCTTAAGCTTTATTAACAATCTTCTTACGTTTATTCTATCTAATGCAGAAGGTTTAGTTTGTAAAGTTTTCTGGCCCCAAACACATACTCCTGTATTAGGGAATACAGCAATTGGGTTAACCTTAGACTCATATAAATCATCTCTTTCTGCGTGAGTTAATCTTGTGTATACATCTAATACATTTCCTAAGCTTCCTCTATTTAATCCTGCTGGAGCGAACCATGGGAAAGCAACCTTATCATTGTATGAATATACACCAGGTATTACTACTGATGGTGGAACCCATACAAATCTATTTACAGTTGCATCAAGTATTTTTATCCAAGGATAGTACATTGCTGCATAGTTAGTATCATATAAGTTTGCTTGTGCTTCTGCAGCTGCAACATTATCTCCATTTAATGAATTTACACCATCAAATACATAGAAACAATCACCTCTATCTTCACAAACAGTAATTACTTTATCTACTATGTTAGTTGCGTTTTGAGATAAAACACCTGGAAGAACAATAAGGTTAATATCAATTTCATCAGGATTAGTTACAGTATCTAAAGCTTTCTTATATGCTTTGTAACCGTCAGCATTAGTATTTGCAAAACTTAAACCAAATGTATTAGTCATTGAAAGGTCTTTTCCAACATTTATTGGAGCAGCTGGATTAACACCATCATATCCACCTTGGAAAGCCAAACTAAATCTTTTCTTATGTAAACTACTATCTAAGTTTATTTCTCCACCTTCATTACCATCAGTACATTTTGACAATAAGAATGTATCATTATATCCAACATTTCCAGTATCACTAATTGGTGCAAGGTAGTTTTTCATACCATTGTTAAGTACAGATTCATTAAAGTTGAATCCAAAATATGTAGTTGTATTTGTAGATATACTTCTTGAAGTTACTAGGGCAGCAGCAGGGTATGCTCCATATCCATCATCTCCAACAGATTGTAATTGTACAAATGGAGATAAGTAAGCTTCATGTCCAAATGGTACTAGTTGATCTGAATAAACTCTATTTCTAACGTTTTCGTGTACTTCTACTCTAACGTATTTAGAAAGATTATTGTAATCACCAGCAACAATTAATTTTCCATTAGTGTCGTAGTATTTGTACTTGTCTCCAACACGTCTTCCAATATAATTAGGTGAATAAGGATCTAGGCTTAAGTTAGCATATGATTCTAATCCAACAACTTTATTGTCTGTGTCATCGAATTTTCTAACAACAACTGTAAAGCTTCCATAGTCTATTCCACCTATAGATCCAGCCTTTTTGATACCTAAGATACTAACTTTACACTGAGTGTTTGACGTATTACCATGTGATAATGTGTGAAACTTAAATAGTGGAGAGTTTGCAGAACCTATAGTTTGAGAAACTACCCAAGGAGTAGCAGCCGCTGCGTATTCTTTACCAGATGTTAGTGTATTTGTACTTGTTGCAGTTGCTGCAGTAAAGTTAATGGATCCTAAAGAAGCAGACGCTTTTGTAAATCCATATCCACCACCATTGTTATTTGCAGATGCACCATAAGATTGAGAATTAAATACAGAATAAATGTATGCATCTTCCATATTTGCAGCAGTTCTACTAGCTGCTGGAATATGTATACCAGGACTTCCCATTAATTGGTTTGGCCAGTAGCATGAATTTGTTTTATCATATGACCAAGTAACTGAAGTAGCTCCTTTAAAAGTAGCTAATTTCATTGTACCAGTACTATTTAAAGCACTATCAAGAGCAGTTGCTACACCTGTTTGTGCAGTTCCTCCTCCAAGAGTAGTAATTGCTGCACCATATCCATTATGTAAACAGTTTGTTGCAACACCAGCAGATGATCCAGACTGAACTGTAAAAGTATTTCCATTTGTTCCAACAGTAGAAGCCGTAACTTGAATCATATCAGCTGCTGTAGTTACCGATACAAAGGTACCAGCGTGAGCAGTGATTTCAGCAGCTAAAGTTGTAGCAGTTGTTGTCATATCAGATCCAGTTAAGAAATAGAATGGACCATAAGTATCAGTACCGTCAGCTGGCAATGTACCACCAGCGGCTATAAATCTATATTCATTATTTCCACCATCACCAATTTGTAATTCCCAATTGGTACCAAGTAATGGAGTACCAGCTCCATCATCTTCAGGTAAAGTGAATGCACCAGTTGCAAATGTTCCTCCAGAAGGAGTACCAAATGTAATTGCTGTTTCTTGTTGAGTTGATAAAAGAGCAGACGCATGAATAACACCTAATAAATAACCACTAGTTGTTCCATTAACTGTAGAACCAGATGGTCCAGTAGATGAACCTGATGCTGTTAGGAATACCTGCTTGTTTAGTGTATATCCATTTAATCCAAGAACCCTTACAATAGTAACGCTTCCTGCACTTCTTATATAATTTTTTACTGTGTATGGTACATACGTACCAGCTGTATCTGATCCAAATTGTAATTCGAAATCCGCCATTGAGCGAACTACTACTGGTTCAAATGCTTTACCTCTTTCGGTTCTACCAATAATTGCCGCACCAATTTCACCAATTCCTACTGGTAAAAATGATAAGTCATTTTCTTGTGTAAAAACACCAGGACTAACGATTCTTTCAGCCATGTTTTATTTCTCCTCTATTGTGTTCTATATATGGTTTTGATCCACTATTTATCTATATATAAATATACAGGAATAGTCCTAAATTCCATCTGATGGGGTAAATATTCCTGTTTCTATATTTAAAGTTCCTTTACCGTATTTAGTTGTTAATGATTGTGCAAATTCAACTTCTGCCTTTCTATTTTCTTTAAAAGAAGTTTCTAGATTTTCTTTCTCTAATTGTAGAGCAGATAATTCAAAGTGTAGTTGGCCCATTCTTAATGTAATACCATCATAATTTTGTTTTATTGATTCTATACTATTTAGTTCTTCTTCAGTAAATTTTTTTGCTTCCATTGTACTTGCTTGTTTTTGTTGTGCTTTTTCAGCTCTGTGAGCTTCTAATTTTTGTTGTTCATCTTGTGTTAATACTGCCATTTTATAACCTCTCTGTTGTTTAATTTAATAATAAATACTATTATTATTCTTTTTGTCCGTGACCTTTTAAAATATCTTGTTTTGGGATCATGCCACCAGACTTACCTGATCCTTCATTATAATAACTAGACTTATTTTGCATACCTGATTGTCTTATTGAATCATTACCTAACGCTTGGTTTAATGAATCAATATTGCCATGTACACCATTACCCATTATTACCCTTGCAACACCATATGATTTTTTATTATATTGTGTCATATCTTTTTGTAAATTATTAGGTATTATATACCCATTCATTTCTATTGAAAAAGTTGCCTTTATACCTCTATCTTGGCCGTCTTCTAAATCATTAGATAAATCAAATGACGTCATATTGGCTAAAAATTTGAAATAGTTATCTTTTCCCCAATATGCATTTGAGGCATAGTTTATATCTTCTAATATTTTATTTTGATGGGAAATAAATTCAGTAACTAATATACAATCATATGTTAATTTTACATAATCAGGAATAACAACGTTATATGATTCTCTACTTGGACTTCTACCAACAAGTGCATTAAAATTATCATACCTATTTCTTTTATTATATCCTGTAGTTGCTGTATAAAATAAATTAGGGTTATTTGCATCTAGCTTTCTAAACCCATCTACTCGTTCTATACCTGTTCTTTTATACATTAAAATTGGAAACTGTAGTTTGCCAGTTTTATCTCTAAAAACACCAGATTTTTGTACTGATTTCCATCTTTCAGGAGAACCATACATTATAGGTACCCTAACTTCAGTATCATTTTCTGTAATTCTTGGTTGTACAACATTTTCAAGATAGTAGTATATTGCTTCATCAACATCATATAATCCAACATTTACATCTTTAACCTTATCTGTTCTTTGGAGTTGAGTTGCTCTACTATTTGATATATTTTTACCAGAAGAAGAACGAGTTATTTTATGCCTTTGAGAGTTTTGGACAGGACCAGAACCTGGAGGCAATGCTCGATTGTTTCCTCTACTTTTTCCATCATACTCTCTACCTGAATCTTCTGTTGACATTTATTTACTCGTTATATAGGCCAAGGGAATAGCCATTTCTAATGTTTTCAAATTGAATTTTACTTTTTCTTGTTTGATGGGTAGTACATATAATTGAAAAACTAGATCCAAAATCTTGACTAGCATCTTGAGGTACTCCTTCAGCTGAAGATGATATATACATAGAATGATTTCCAGCTGTGTCAAAGTTTTCTCTTTTATTACCTAAATCATTATCTGGGTTTTTTCCCACAATGAATTGATTTTCGTTTGTTGAATCTATTTCCCAATAAGAATTATTCCAAAAAATTACATCTCCAACTTCTAATACTACGTTTGCTGCGGGAATTCCTATTGCGCCAGCTGGAAGTAGGTCATCTCTTAAAAATGAAAAAGTTGTAGTTTGATTTACATCAACACCTAATTCACTATTACCCCATTCTTGGCCTTCTGTTGATATTAAACAATTAACTCGAATACCATGTTTATATATTTTATTTATTGCCTCACCATATAAATTATCGTTGACATCATATATAGAAGTTTTAAAAATATCTACGGCTGTGTCTACTAAGTCATTTATTAGTTCTCTATTAAGATTCCTAAATAAACTGATATCTCTTGATCCACCAAATAGAGCCATAATATTATCCTATATAAATTCCATAAGGAATCTTGTTCATTGTTTCATTCATAAATTCAGATTCTTCTTTTTGTCTTTCTAAAAGATTTCTTCTTGACGCTGCTTCAAGGTCTTCTCTAAGTTGAGATATTAAATTTTCCTTTTCCGATGCAGCCTCGCTTCTAAGTGTATCACCATCAAGATTTACTTCTGAACCTGGAATAGGAATACTTCCATATTTACTTCTTATATTTCCAAGTAATTCTTTTGCTAATGCTAGAGTATATTTTCTAATCCACTGTTTTCCAGGGTCATTTATATCTGCATAAACCATATTATCATATGTTGCGTTTGAAAAATCAGTTACAGTATTTGCAACATTACCATGCTTTAATGCTGAAATGGTATCTGGTCTTCTAGTGTACTCAAACCATAATTTAAAATCTGTAGTTGGTCTAGGAAATATTCTTAGTTTTGAGTTTCTTAATTCAAAGCTATATCCTGATTTTCTAATCATGTCATTAAATTCTATGGCTTGTACCCTTAGTAAATCATCATACATTGGCATCATTAAAAAATTAACAGCTGGAGACATTCCTCCCATTCCAAATCCATCTAATAGGTGTTGGGTACTATTTCCAGATCCAACATAAGGATCAAAATATCTAGTCATTGCAGGAGTACCTTCATAAAATACACGTCTGATTTCCCAATTACCCTCATTAATAAATGATCCTCCGTCTTTAGATTCTCCATATAATCCTGCACCTACGGTTGTAATGGTGTTTTGGTCTGCTAAATCATAAGATTGTACTGATTCACTGACATTTATTGATGCACTATAATATGTAGTGTCTCCACCACTACCAGCTTCAGTACCATAACTTTTTGCTATTGTTATTAATCTTCCATGGTTAGGTGTTATTTCTTGGTGGGTAAGATTACTACCAGTTGGAGTACCCTTTAAACTTAAAAGGTTTTCCTTTATATTATAGTAATTTACCTGTGAACTATATTCGGTAACTGCTTCTTCAAATATCGCAAAGAAATTAATTGCTTGTAATTCTATATCTACAATTGGATACCCTAATCTTTTTGCACTCCAATCTGCTGTTTTTACAGATGCAGTTATAAATGCTGGGTCCGTGTCATATAATCCGAATGGAGTATTTCCAGGTACAGCTGAGTATTGTACTGATTCAGATCCAGGCCATATTGGGATGTGTTGTGCCATATTGTTTTCTACAGTTTTTGTTTAGTTATTCATATATAAATATCAGAATGTATCTATTAAATTTATTGTTTGTGCAATAGTTTACATTCCCATTAGCATTTCAAATACATTGTCAATTGCCTCATGCCTATGGTTATCTAATAGTATTCTTTTGTATACAAACGGTGATTCTGTTATCTTAGAAACATCTACTATTGCAGAATAATTTTTATCTTTTAAATCTATTTGTTGGTTATCTCCACAAAATATCATTGTGGATCCTTTACCTAGTCTTCCTAACGCCATTCTTAATTGAGATCTTGTTAAATTTTGAAACTCATCCACTATAACTACTGAGTTTTCAAAGGTTCTACCTCTAAAATGTGCAAGAGAAACCAATTCAATAGATTCATCTTTTTCCATTTTTTCTAATATAAGTGGTTTGTTATATACCTTTCTCATATTACTTCTTATGGGCACCAACCAAGGTTCCATTTTTTCTTTTTCAGATCCAGGTAAAAAACCATTGTCTTCTGTAGATACAGTCGGTCTTGTTATAATAATCTTGTTTATCATTCTCTTAAAAAACATATCAAGTGCTACCTGACATGCCAATAATGTTTTACCACTACCTGCTTTTCCTACAATAAAGTTATACGGGTGATGAAGCATAGCCTGTTTTGCAGATTTTTGTTCTTCTGAAAGTGTTATTGAGAACTTTACATTCCCCCTTGGAGGAGTTTTTTCAATGTTTTGTTTTGCCATAATTAACCTCTATTATTTAATTGTTATTTACTATAAATATCAGAGCATAAAAAAAGGAGCTAATAAATTAGCTCCTCTTTAATAAATAATTATACTATGGTATAAATTATACGCGGTCTAAACCACCAATGTGGATTTTACCGTAAAATTCTGGTCTTACCATTTTCTTAGCATAACGAGTCATTACACCTTTACGTGGAGTAAAGTTTGTAGGATCGTAAACCAGAGGAGTCATAATTAACGGAATATATGGCGCATAAACTGCTCCAGTTTCCAAGAATTGTGTACCTCTAAAGCCCATCAATAAAGTATTAGATGTCATGTAAGGGTTTTTGTAAACTGTAAATCTACTGTTTAATGCACCAGTTTTCTTAACGCCCATTGCGAAAGATTGAGCTGTTCCATCAGTATCACTAGAATATCCTGGGATAGATTCGATGATTGTTGCAACATCTGGTCCACACACGATAAAGTTTGCACCACCTCTAAGAGTTTTTTGGTGTATCTTGTTAGAAACTTTTTGTATTTTAGTACCTAAAGTTTGGAACCAAGAGAACTGAGTATAAGCTTCTGCAGCAGTTGGAGCTACGAAAGCGTTAGTTGCTGAGTCATAAACTTCACCAAGTTTAGCTGTCCAGAAATCAGTTGTTTTAGCACCTGAAACTAACATATCTAAGATTTCTAAATCGATTTCCATTGAGATGTATTCAGATAACATTGAAGTTAATTCTGCTTCTGCGTCAATAGAATGATAAGCGTTAAGATCTTGAGCGAACTCAGGAGACCATGCAGCTTTTAGTTTTCTTGTCTTAGCAACGATTGGCTCACTTCTTAATTCTACATCAACTTGTGGGATTTCAATATCGTTAGTTACTGTAGAACCTTGAGTTCCGTCAGTATCTTCGAAGTCTGATCTTTGATCTGCTGTAGTAGCCATTGGGAATAATATGTTTGAAGTTGGGAAAGCTGCATTTGTTAAAGCTTCTGTTCTTACGAATACAGATACGTTTCCATTTGATTCAAGTACAGCATATTCACCTAAAGTAGAAGCTGCAAAATCAGCACCTGCTACATTACCATTTTTTACAACTGAAGATGAAACATAAATACCACCAATTGCAGTTGTGTCAACTTTTAATCCACTTGCATCTGTTAATTGAGCTTGTGTATAAGTAACTTTCTTAATAGTTCCTGCTGCTTGTTCAGTTTTTAAGTCTGCGTTGAAACCTAATTCTTCCCAAGAAGCTGTTGCCTCTGCAGTTATTGCAGTTGCAACATTTCCTGCTGCTAATGAGTAACCAAATTTTCCAGCACCGTAAAGACCACCGTTTGCATCAGTTGTGACATTAGTATTACCCATAATATCAGTACCTTTAACGAAAGGTGTTGGATAAGCTGCTGTGTCTTCTACAGTATCACCATATTTAAAGTCTAAAAAGAACACTAGTCCAGATGGAAGGTTCATTGGTTGTACACTTACAAAGTCTTTTGCAGCGATTTCACCAAATACTCTACGTACTAGTGGTAAAGCTACTCCTGACCATTGTTCTTTGCTTGTTGATCCATTTGAAGTTGCAGAATTTTCGTCAATAAGTTGACGTGCTTGATTTTCTAAAAGTACAGCCATTCCTGACCTGTCGTACTCTTGTCCAATTCCTTCAAGTAGACCTGTTTTTTCCCACTTAGAGACTAATCCTCTTGTTTGGGCTAACTGGTCAGAGTGTTTTGCTCCGGCCGAGTCTAATAAATTTGAAATGTTGTTTGACATTTTTTTTTCTCCTAATTAATTTTTGTTATAGTGGTTTAAAGTAAACCAGCTAATTTTTTCATTCTACTATTGAATTGATTTGCTTCAACAATTACAGCTTTTGAAGGCTTAGTTGATTTTGAAACTTTAGATGCAAAACCTTCTCTTAAAGATGATTTTTTTGTTGCACCAGTACTTAATGATTCAGCTAAAGTTGAAAATACTAATTTAACTTCTCTAACATTTGTAGCTCTATCAAAAGTTTCAATCACTCTCATTTTTTGACCTTCAGTCAAGTTATGAGAACGGAACAATTTGTTAGAGAATAAAAGTTTAGCGTTTAATAAGTTAACTTCATTGATAGTTCCTTTCAAAGATCTAATTGTAGCATATGCTTCTTCTAGTTCTTTAGAAGGTTCTTCATCGTCGTGAGCTTCAGCTTCGTCCATAGTTTCATCGTCATCATCATCATCTTCATCGTCGTCATCTTCTCTAAGAGATTTGATAATTTCTTCTAAATCTATTTCTTCTTCTTCAGCAGCAACTTCTTCATCTTCGTCTTCAGCAACTGGAGTTTCCATTTCTTCTTCTTCAGAATAACTACCTTCCATAGTTTCTTCTTCGTCTTCAGTAGCTACTTCGTCGTCTTCAGCTTCTAATTCTTTAATAATTTCTTCAAGTTCAGCATCTAGCTCTGATTCTTCAGCAGCAACTTCTTCGTCTTCATTTTCAGTTACTTCTTCTTCTTCTTCGCCTTCATACGTTTCCTCGAGTTCTTCTTCATCTTCATTTTCAGTTAACTTATCAACAACAGTATCGTCGCCTTCAGTTCCTGCAGATGCAGATGATGTTTTTGTTTCGGCTTTTTCTTCGTCTTTACCATCAGCTTGCTTTACTCCTGTACCAGATCCGATACCAGATGACGTAGATTGTTCTTCAACAGTATCTTCTTCGTCTTCTAATTCTTCTTCGATTTTTCTAGAAAGCATTGATTGTAATTTCGGTGTAAAAGCTTCTTCAAGGGCCAATTTAGCATTCGCAATAGCAGTTTCTCTAACAGCTTTAGCGTCAGCGATAGCCTCTTTAAGCAAGTTTGATTTTGCCATGAGTTTTTCTCCGTAATATTTTAATTTGGAAATAAGGTTATTGAGAACCTTAATAGATATTTGTTTTAAGCCTTTTACTCTATATAGTGATAGAGTGTTTTTCAGCTATTCATTATATAAATATATACAAATATACTAAAAAATAAAAAAGGGAACAAAAAATGTTCCCTTTATTTAAAATAATTATGTTTATTGAGCCTCGCCATTGATTATGGCTGTCCAACATGGATGCCACCTATCATATCCTTTTTTAATTCTTTCTCGATACTGTTGGTCTCTTATGGCCTCCTCTTTCTTTACTCTTCTTTTCATAGAAGGTTTAGTATAGTATCTCTTTTCTCTTAAGGTCATCATAGTATCTGCATCTTTTAGCTGTCGCTTTAGATACCTTAATCCTTTTTCGAGAGTGCCATATTCTCCATCGGGTATTTTCACCCCTAATCCACATCCTGGGACATAAAATTCTTCTCTTCTATGTCTTTTGCCTTTAAAAGGTCTTTTTTTGAAATCGTTGTTTCTTTGTTTCATAAATTTATTTTTAGTTAAACGTTTAATTACTTTAATATAAACAAAAAAAATGACATATAAAAATATATGCCACTTAATTTCACTTTTGTTATTTTTTATCTAAGATCGATATAGTCTTTACTTGCATCTACTTTTTTAAGATCTAGCTTTAATGTTTTGAAATATTTTTGTATACTTCTTGCATATTTAATCATTTCTTTTTGATAATATTTTTCTTCACTCCAAGAGGCTGTATCGCCCTTCTTTAATTTAGCTGCCTTATCTCTGTCTGCACCTTTAACTGCACTATTTTCTGCTCGTAAATAGTACTCAAAATCTTGTAGTATATCTCTATAAGCTCTATTAATTTTACTAGCAGAATCATTCCAACCAGAAGAAACTTTTTTCTTCTTTAACATATCTAATTGTTTGTCAACAGACGCCTTATACATCTTTGTCACAGCATCTACCATTTTAATTATTTGGTCGCCTGGACTAGAATTTGCTAATCTATCTCTTAGTATTGTTTCGTATCTACTTCTGTTTTGTTGGGCAACTGTTTTTGCACCAATAAGTGCAGTTGCTCCTGCTTTAGCGGCTGCTCTACTTGCCTTTAAGTCTTTAGAATCTCCTATTTTACTAAGGTCAATAGTAATTACTTCATCAGCAACCTCTTTAAACCTTTTATAGTTGTGTAGAGCGTCTAAATTTGTTCCCATTGGAGAACCAGTAGTACGTCCTTTGGATTTTTCACCGGTAGCAGAAAATGTTGATTTACCAGTACTTCTGTCGTATCTGTCTCTACTAACGTGAATCTTTTCTTTTTTTCTAGTTACGCCAATAAGTCCTGGTCTAATTTTCATATCATACATATAGCCACTTCCTGAATATGGATTTTTCTTTTCTTTGTTTACAAAAAAGAAGTTAACTAGTTTAGGGTTAGGCCCTTTTCCGAAAGCTTCTTCAGGTGCATTTGCCCAATCTACACTATATGTTTTAGCAAATGCTTGAAAGAATTTTGCATCATTTCCCTTTAATTTACTATATAATTTGCTGGCAGTCTTAGACTGAAACTTTTCAGTTATGATACCTTTAAATAATACACTTTTAATTGATTCGCGTATTATATTTCTTAACTCTGATCTTTTCATTATTTTATCCCTTGTGATTTTTGCCATCCTTTAATATCAAATGATTCTGATTTTATAGCTTTACTAACTGTTTTTCTTCTGTTAGCTAAGTATTTGTCTGATTTATCTTCGTCTCCATCATTATCAATATCTCCGTCTTCTTTTCCTACTGGATCTAATGCTTCTGATGTATCATAATATCTTCCTAATTTATTTCCTAAATCTTCGTATAGTGATTCTAACCTATTTTGTAATCCAGCAACTTCTAATGCAGTTTTTTCAAATAATGCTGCTGATGTTGTTATTTCTTTTACGTCTTTTTTAACAGTAACCGCATCAAACCAGTCTTCTGTTTCTCCTAATATAAAATTTCCAGCACCAGATGAAAGTTGGCTTACTGTTTCAGCCAATCCTTTTAGGTCATGTTCTCTATATATTTGTTTACCATAAGATTCAAACTTTTTAACTGCTTCTAAAAAGGTTGCTTTTTGTTCTGGAGATAAACTTCCTTCAGTTAAAACTTTTTTTAATTTTATTGACATATTATATTCTCCTATCTTTTAAGTATGTATACGTCTTTTGCATTACACGTAATTGCTGAAATTCCAAACTCATATACTACGCCTTTTGTTAGATGGGCGAGATTTACAGTGTCTCCTCCTCTAGCAAGAGTAATTGTACCAGTGGTACTGGCTTCTCCAAGCATTATTGCTGCTGCCCCTATTTTTGAGCCGGTAAAATGTACCGTAGCATTATTTACCTTTGTTACTCCGTTATATCTTCCAAAAGGGCCAAACTTTTCAAGTGATGAATCTACAAATCCTTGTGCCATTATTTTTCTCCACAACAAGATTTCTTGGCTAAATGAGGTACTTCACACTTACCTGTCATTTCGCAAAGAATATCTGAAACTAGACTGTTTATTCTAGCATATTTATTATTTATTTTATTTTTATTACTAACGCTTTCGTTTACAGATGCTGGCTGCATAAAAGCTCCGTGAGTAGATGGATTAGATACAAAGTCCCAACATATTAATTCAAAATCGTCTTTTACTTGTACAGCACTACCTCCACCTTCATATATTTCTTCAACACTACCTAAACCTCTAGAACTAATTCCAAGCTTTATATTAGCCTTTAATAATTCTTTTAGTATATTTCCAGCTGGTGTTGATAATACTTCTATTGTTCCCATTACATCATCACCTTTCCACCATACATCTCTAACATTATGAGAAACATTTTGTAGATTTACAACAGAAGATTCTGGGTGATCTAGTTCTCCAAGGGCTCTTCGTTCCTTTATATTTACGTTTTTGTAATTTTTAACTTCACGCATTAGTATTTCTTTAGGATATACTCTACCATTTTGGTTTTTAGCATCTGCCCTTTGTAGGCAACCAGTTACAATTACCCTACCACCATTTGCTTTTTCAGACTCAGCTATAAGTTCAGGTGATATGTTAAATGTAGTATAATCTATTAAAAGTGTTTTAGACATATTTTTTTGCTCCACTATTGATATAGTCTATCTCTTGTTTAAGCTTTATAGATAGTTCTTTGTGCATTGTTTGCTGTTTGTGCATTGGTAGTTCCCAACCAGTAACAGATTTTCCTTCATGCATATATTTTTTATTTTTTATATCATTCCTAAATTGCTGCCATGTTAATTCATTTATATTCATAGTTATCCTGCTAGTTCTCTAAGTTTATGGGAAACCTTTATTAACCTTTCAGCAATTTTACCCATTCTAGGTTTTGTTGATTTCCAATAAGTATCTGAAGAAACACCAGCTTCATTTTTTAGTTTAGAAGCTCTACCAATTATTCTTTCTATTTCAAATAATTTTCTATTTATTTCTTTAATAGCACCATTAACCTTTTGCTTTGAATTTTTAGATTCATCACTTTTAAAAGACTTATAATTTTGATTGTATAATTCTTTAACAATTTTGTAGCCAGTACTATTTTCTGAATTTTCCTTTTCTTTGTTTTTGTCTTTACCAAAGGCATAAGGTGTTTCATAGTGGCCGGCATTTGCTGATGTAGAAGTTTCTTCTAGCTCGTCTTCTGCTAAAATTTCATCTATTATTTCTTTTAGTTTATTACTTATTGACATTTGTTATTTCTTCCGATAATTCATATACGTTCATCATAGTACTTAAATATGATTCATTAACTGATTTTATTCTTGATAACTTTTTAAGTTGGTTTGACACCTCTAAAAGTTTTATGGATGTTATCTTATCATCAATTTTATTTGCAAAATTAACAATTTTCTTTCTTTCTATTTTAGCAGCACTATTTATATAAGAAGATAATTTATCAGTATCTGATACATTGTTTATATATTCTTTTAGTAAACTAGTTTGTTTAGTATTAAGTGCCTTACCATATTTATCATTGAATTTTTCCAATAATATTTTTTGGCCCATTAAACGAACAGACTTATCTTGCTTTGAATATTCTTTAATTAAATTATCGGTACTATTTTTTTTAACACTTGTTGATATATGTTCTACAATTGTTTCCCTGCTTAACATAATGTCTTTAGGGTTATTTAATTCTTTACTTGTATGGTATTCAAATAATTTATATATAGATGCATTAACTTTATAATTTGATATTTTAGTCCTAAAAAAATTATCTAAATTGTAGTTGTTTCTAATTTCTTTTATTAGGTTATATTTTTGGCGCTTAATTGACGCACTAGATAATTTTGCTCTTTCTGTTAAAACTGCAGATAAGAATCTATCACCTTTTTCAAGATTTGTAAATTTTTCCCTCAACAACATATTATATAGTGATAATTCCTTTTTCAATGTAGATGTTTTTCCGAAAAATTCTTTTACTATATTTAATGCTGGAGATGATTCTAGACCATTTAAGGTATCGTTAGTTATTTGTCTAACTAAAAGTTCGAATAACACACCTGTGTTTTTTACTTTTGAATGTTTTATTTTTTTGGCCATGTTTACTTTTCCACTTAGAGACTACACTTATATTCATATATAAATATACAGAAACCCCTCTTATGTTATGTCCTTCTCTATTAAATTAGATTCATCTAACATACTATCAGTTTTTTCTTTAAGTACTGATTTTTTGTTTTTAAATAGATTCATAGAATTTGCAATTTCTTTAGCTAAGGGACTACTGTGCTTATATTTATGCTTTATGGATCTATCTCTATTTTTTACGTCTCGTTTGTTTGTTTCTTTTCCTAAAGGATCTCTTCCTCTTGCACCATTATCGGTACCATAGTAGTCGTTTTCCTTTGGTCTTCCTACATCTTTATCTGTTTTACCAGATCTAGTTTTTCTAGTATCATTTGCAGATCTAAGGGCACTTCTATTTTTTTTCAAAGATTCTGTTGCTACTTCTGCAGCTGGATCTTCTCCTTCTGACTCTATTCTAGATCTTCTAAACTTTTGTTTAGTATCTTCTACTACTTTGGCTTTCTGTAATTCTATTTCTTTTTCACTAAGATTAAATATATTACTATATACCCAATCTTCAGATAGCATTTGATTTTGTCTTGCTGTATCTGCTAGATTTAATTTTGAAGACCATAGTTCTATTTTTTCTTGTTCAGCTATTGTAGAAGGATTAGTTAATGATAAACTAAAATCTGTTAATTCTGCATCTGTATATCCTTGGGAGTATAGGTGAACCAAACCTATTTTTGTAAGTTCAGAAACAAATATTCTTTGAATCCTTTCTATTGTTCTAGCAAATCTTACATCTAAAGCAGCTAAAGTTGCTTTTCCATCTACCCCTTCTTCGTATCCTAAGAAAGATTTTGGAATTCTTAAAGCTGCCATCATTCTATTTTTTAAGTATTCTATATCTTCTGTACCTGTCCACTCTAATCCGCCTAAATCATTTATACTAGTTCCACTATTTCCACCCCTAGTTGGTAGGTAAAAGTCTTCTAACATATTTTGTAGATTAAATTTAAGATTGTAATCACCAGTATTGGAATCCATATATGGAGTTTTTTTCATACGGTTTATTACCTGTTGCATATATGTATCTACTTCAGCTGGTGGTATATTACCTATATCAATATTAAATACACGTTTGGCTGGAGCCCGCATAATCCTATGAATCATCATAGCATCTTCCATAAGAGTTAACTGTTTCCAAGTTTTTCTACCTGGTTCTAACATTGATTTACCGTAAGGCAACCAATTAGTATCACTTAGCATTCTGAAATGGGCTACTTCATAATTTTCATAGTATGTTTTAGCAGATGCTGCGGAGTGAATGCTTCCAGCTGTTCCTGCAAATGAGGGATCATGTAAAAATCTAACATATTCTGGTCTTTCTGGATCTGTTCCTTCTTCTCTTATTACCTCGTAAACTGATACTGGTTCTACACCAGTAACACCTACTTTTTCTAAAATATTTAATTTAAGATAGAAATCTCCGTACTTACACATATTTCTAATCCAAGGCCACATATTAAATTCTACATTAAGTACATCGAAATATAAGTTTCTTAATACTTCTTGAATTTCTTGATTACTACTATTTATTTGTAGTACGTCTCCATACTCGTTCTTCATTGTTGATTCATCTGAGTAAATATCAAGAGCAGAGGATAATATTGAATCAGAATCCATAGACTCATAATCAGTAAAAAGATCAAGTCTCATTTGAGCAAAAGCTGTTGAAGGATTATATGTACTCTGGTTGTTTGATGTATGTATTCTATTATATCTATCAACCAAAGAATTTGAAGCTAGGTTTCCAGCAGATTGGAGCCTTGAAGGATCTACTACCTTTAACCCTTTGTCACCAATTTTTCTAACTACAGTTTGTGTAGAAAATGCCTTTTTTAATCTTCCAAAAAATGTTTTATCTGCCATATTACTTTTCCCTTTATAACCTTTTTATTTTATTAACCACGTTAAATCTTCATCGTGGCCTCTTCCATTGTTCATTTTCCAAGGATTTTGTCCTTGGTAATTATTTGTATATATACCAGTATTATCAGACTTACCTATTCTACTAATTGCCAATTTATCTAACTCTATACCTTGCTGTTTTAATTTCAAAGCTGTATCCCTAACCCACATTCCAATGCTAAAGGCCATAACTAAATCATCGTTATAGCCTCTTTGAGCCTGTGCCTTACTACCATTCCATATAAATACTCTTAATTCTTCTATGAGTCTTTTTGACCTAATAATTGAGACTTTTTCTCTTAAATAAATATCAAGTTTGGAAATTAAAAGTGGCCTAGTTTTAGCTGATGTTGTAAAACCTGGTGTCATTTGGGTTTTATCTTTTAAATCATAACCCTTAGTTAATTGTGTTGTTGCGTCTACTACACCGTCTTGCTTGTATGTATAATATAAATTTTTATAATCTCTATCTATTGCACTTTGGATCGATCCAAAACCTACACTGGCATTTTCAATAACCAATAATGCGTCATTATATTCTGTTGCTACACCAACAAGCATATTACCAAAATCTTTAGGTGTTAATTGCCCTCTATATTCTGCTACCTGGGTTACTGTTTCTGTATCTATGACTTGGAATGTTGAAAAGTCACTTCCATCACCTCTAGCAACATCCGCTACTACCATATAATCTTTATTGTAGTTGCAAGATTCCCAAATCCAATAATTACCATCAAAACCTCTAGTTTCTATTGGGTCTTGAACATGGGTATTTGCGTACCATTCTGTTATTGATGGATCCACAACATTGTGACCAGACGAAACAAAATCACAATCACATTCCTGTGCTGCCATTTTAGGACCTAGTAATTCGTCTTGTTCTGCTCTCCAATCTTTGTTTCTTTCAGGGTGTACAGACCAATGGAGTCGAATTGTTTTAAAATTATTTGTTCCTTCTTCTGCCTTTACCCATGACTTATGAAACCAATTACCAACGCCATTTGGAGTTGATAAAGCAATACACTTACCACCAGTTGCTAGGGTTTGTTGGGATGAGGCCCATATTTCATCTATATTATCAATAAATGCGGCCTCATCAATTATAAGTAGTGATAGGGCTTCAGATCTACCTGCATCTCCTGAACTAGAAACTGCCTTTACCTGTGATCCATTTCTAAATCTTAATGAAAGTTTATTATCTTCTACAGTTGTACCCTTTAACCAACTTGGTAGATACATATGCATTTCTCTAACCTTGGTGACAAGATTTTTTGCTACATCTTGTTTTGTTGCAATTACAAGAACATTTTTATCTTGTTGAAATAACATTAACCATAGAGAATATCCGGCTGAAATAGTTGATATACCTAGTTGTCTAGATTTTAAAATGATATTATAATCGTTGTGTTGAAATTGTTCCAGTGTTCTTTCTTGAAACTGGTAAAGGTCAAAGGGTATTCTTCCTCTAGTAGGGTGTTGGATTTGGCAATATTTTTTCATAAAATATACCGGATCTGCTGCACATTTGGTATATTCTTCTGCTATTATATTTTTTAGAGACTTCGTCTTCTTCATATATATAAATATATTTTTAAAACGATTTTAGTACTACTTCTTTATTCTTTTTTCGAAAGATCTTCCACCGAAGTAAGCACCTATTACTGTAATAAGGACCAGTTGTAATAAGTCTGTCCATTTTTCTTCAACTACAAAATTTATTGATCCTGCGTCTATGAATATCATTAGTACAGTGCATACAACTAAAAATATAAGTACCAATGGCCTTACATTTTTAGATAGCCAAGAATCAGAATTCATATCTGCTTTCCAGCGGTCTGTAATATTTGCCTCCATTTTAGTTTCGTAATCAGATACTAGCTGTTGTATTTTTTGTTCTGCTTCTAGCTTTTCTTCTTTAGAGGTGTGTAAGTTGTCTATAACTCCGCCTACACCCTTTACTAGGTCTGCTGCTCCACCTGAAAATAGGTTTGTTAATATGCTCATAACTTTTCTCCTTTATTTTTTAGTACTCAAATGGTGGGGTACCATAATCTTTTTGCTGTATTCCGTACCAGGTTTTGCCAACTTGATAATACCACCAACCATACTTATTGTCTTCTATAATTTTAAATTTACCCTTTGGTAAAGGTGAATCTTTTTTAGGTGCTCTGGCTATATATTTTAATACTGGTACTCCATCGTCCCAAACTTTATTAGTTTTTCTAGCCTTTACAGATTTTCTATTTTCTGTATTAGTTGCCATTTGTAGCTTAAATGTTTTGTCATCACCTAAAAAGCTTTTCCATACATCTTCATTTAATCCTTCTTTGTTTATTTTTTTAGCAGCTTTAACGGCATCTTTGTGTGCTTTAGAATTTTTATGTGCAGGTTTTCCACCACGTTTTCTTTTAGCATGAATATTTGCCCAAAGGCCTTTGCTTTTTTCAGTTAATTCGTCTTCAATTGGTTCTGTCTGTAGGGCTTTATTAAAATCTTTTTCAGCCTTTACAACCTTTGCGTGCATTTTTATTAATGATTGTTTTAACTTTTCTTTTTTCTTAGGATCTTTTTCGCTAACAAATGCCTTTCTTAAGTCTTGTTGGTTTAGTTGAATTTTTTTATATGTTTCAATTGCACGAGTAAAATTTTTAGTAATGCTTTCAAGTACTAGGTCAACTAGTTCTTCAGTTATTATTTTTGATACATTCATTTTTTTAATCCCAAAATATTATTTTTCCAATTATACCAATTAAAGCAATCCAAACAGACCATAATACTCTACCTGTAGATTTCCTAAATTCTGTGTTTTTATTTACCCTAGCTATAGTTCCGTTGTCTGGTCCTAGTAAAGTCTTTTTAATCATAGAAAGATCTTCCTGCATTCTTGCTTGATTTGCTCTCATATATTCAACATCTTGTTTTACTAACTTTATATCGCTGTGTAATTGTTCATTTGTAGGTTTTGCCATAGTTTTCTCGAATATATTAAAATCTGATAATAAATATCAGTAGTTTACTCTTTATTTATGTTTTTAAACTTTTTAGTTATGTCTGCTTCTATTTGTTTAATATTTTCTGTCATAGTTTTGGTTATTTCAGTTTTATCTTGCTTTGACCAACTCTCTATTTTTCCAGATTCAGTTATATATCCTTCTCTATTTGTTTTAGATATAAAATCTTTAGCAACGACATGCATTTGTTTTACCCAGGATTTGATGTTATTTTTCTTTATATTGTTTACATAATCAATATACTCGGTGTTGTTTTCGGTTTGTTCAGACTTCATCAATAAACTTGTTTCATAACTTAATCTACACTTTGAACATTCACTATATAGATTCCAAAACATTTTATCAAGTTGGCCCTTCATTACCTTTTTAGTACACTTAGGGCAAACCAACGGCATTAAATACGACTTACGAGCAGAATCTAATTTTGTTATATTTTGAGTAATACCATTTTTAATTGTCCAAGTTTTTTTATTTTCTTCCCAAACATCACCTTCTTTATATTCTCCAGTATTTTTACCGTATCCTATTTGTATTTTTGTTTTAGCACCAAAGTTTTTGGTTGCTAAGTTTCTCATCCGTTGAACTTTTTCTTCTGGAATATATTTTTTCATAACCTTTTCTCCTTTAAAATGTCATCATACCAGTAATTTGATTTACTGGTGCAAATGCCCCTGTTAATTTGTATGTATTTCCTTTATATATAAACACAATTCCTTCTGATGGTACTATTGTTTTAAATCCACCAATAGAATTTATTTTATTTAATTGTTGAGTTAATTTATTTAATTTTTTAAGGTCTCCACCTTTTCTAACATCACTAATAGCTTTTGCAACCTGTTTTCTTACATTTTGAACCGCTTTGTCAGGATTTGCTGCTAAGAAGCCTTCTGCGTTTTTAAGAACTTCTGCACCTAGTTCAAAAAATAGTTTTTCAAAAGGTAGCATATTTTTCTTTACCTGGGCTTCGTGTTTTTGCTTATCTATTTTTATTACAATGTCTAATACTTTTTCGTCTGCTATTGTTTTTTTATTTAATCTAAATGATTTGTCAAAAAAGGCCCAACGTTTAACCAATCCAATTTTAATTGTATTATCAACACTACCCACCTTTTTAACTACAAAATCTTCCCAATATGCTTGGTGATATTCAGCAAATGTAGAAGAGTCTTTCATACTAAATTTTTTCATTAACTTATTTAGTTTTCCGTTAAAATATGGTTTTTTAGCTGAGTAATCTTGGTGAGGATTTATTGTTAGTATTTTTGGTCCAATAACACTAAAATTCTTTTGTACATTTGCATCAACTTGTTTTATCATTCCGGCCAAGATTCTAGCACCATCACTGACTGATCCAATAGCCTTACCATCCTTGTATTGCAACACATTGTGAAATTGTAGGTGAGGTGCATCATAAGTAATTACGTTTGAAGATGCTGGATACATAATTTCCATATTTACCCAGTTATTTCCACCATCAAATATTTTTTCACGTTGTTTATCGTTTATACTTCCAATTGCTTTAGATAGGTCATTCATAGCATAATTAAACGCTTTTTCTATATTACCTCTACCAGCAAACTTTTTTGCAATGGCTTGAGAACTAACTCCACCTCTTTTTATATCTCCAGTATTTCTTGCAGCTTTTAATTCTTTGTTCCAAGTAATAAATAAGTTTTGTCCGTCTGTTTTTTCAGTTGCAGCTTTTTCTAGGTCTAAATTTCCTCTGAGGCCTAAATCAATTATATTTTTAAAGTCTCCAAATGTTAAACCTTTATCGTCAAATGGATGTGACATGTGGCCATAGGCTCCACCTTCTACTAATAGTATCTGGTTTGTTAGCCAGTCAGCTATAGATTCATTTGTTTCACTTTTATTCACCTTTAATTTTGGTATCTTAGAAACATTTATCTTTTTATTTGATTTTTTTTGTTTTTTAAGAACCTTTTGTATTGATAGTATATCTGCGTCTTGTTTTTTTGGTTCATTTTTTGTTGATTTAATAGTTGTGCCTGCTCCTAGATAATCTATAAACTCGTATCCAGCAGATTGAGCAAGATATTTTGACCAACGACTCCATCTATCATATGCATCTCTACCTATTTTGTCTGATAAATAGTTTGTTCCAGCTAAGGTTCCTGGTACGCCAGTAGGAAAATATGAAACTGCTCCTGTAGGACCGTCTGGAAACTTAGTTTGGTGTTGAAAAAATTCTTCTTGGCCAGATATATAATCTATAACTGCCATTCCCATTTTTTCTGCTAGATTTTTATTATCTGTTTTATATGCTTTTTGTGTACCATAAAAATATCTTGGACCATCATCGGCGTCGTTTGAACCTGGTTGCGCATTGGATATTTCTGAAAGTATATTATTAAATTGTGGAGATTTACAAAATTCTTGTATTATTTCATTTAATTTTTCTAACTTATTAACTATCAAATCATAGTTTTTAGTGTGGCCAAATATACCCTTAAATAATTTTGTTTTTTCTTTAGTATCTATTGTGGTGTCGCCAAGGGCCTTCCTAATTGTTGTTCCACTCATTTCACCATAACCGCTAACCTTTAATGATATATGTGGAGCATGTATTAAATATGCGCCGTCTTTATATCCAATTTCAGCCTTGCCTTTCCAGTCTTGAAAGAATTTTCCCTTAAGTCTACCTGCATCTTTTTTGCCAACTATAAATACTGCTGCAGTTGTTTTAGGATCATATTTTTTTAAAATTTCTTCAGCTTTATATGGGCTTTTTACCTGCATTACCTTTGAAATACCATGAGATTTAATTATTTTTTTCTTTTCTGCAAAGGAAAATGGAGATTTTGGAATTTGAACCTTACCACTAGTTGCTACCCATACTTCATCAAATTTAGAACTAAGCTGTTTGTATACTTGTGCATGGTGTTTACCCATAGGTTGAAATCTACCAGGATATATTGCTATAACCTTAGTTATATTTGTATCTTCGATAAGAATTTGCTCAGCTAAATAATTTCCTAAACTCATTTTGTTTTTCTCAGCTCTAACTCTGCTTTTATCCACTTTTTAGCAATATGATTTTTTATTGGTCTCTTTACAAATTCGCTGGCAGCCTTTTTTACATTCTTTGAAAATTCTTCTTTTTTTGAATTATCAACCACCAACATTTGATTTGCACCAAATAATCTTTGGAATTTACCAAGATTGCCTTGTACTTCTTGCCAAGCACTTTTAACTATATCTACAGGAACCTTTCTTGGTCTTGCCATATTGTTTGCTAAAGCTACTTCAAGATCAGTGTTAACAAATATCATATAGCAATCATATCCTTGTTCTTTTAGTTTTTTAACTAGGTTTGCTATCTTACTATAATCTTTTGCTGTACCATCTATAAGTAATCCTAGTTTTGCATTTACAAAACTTATCATCTTTTTAGCCACCACTCTTTTTGCTTTTGTTCTTAGCTCTTGAGACTTTGCAAATTCTTCTGGCGACATCTTAGTCATGTCAGCATTCATTCCATGATTTTTTAAATATGCTTCATAAGCAGAATCAGAATTAACCCCCTTTAAGCCATTAGCAGATACAAATGGCATTGTCTCTGGCATGCCTAATAGAGTTTTTGCGGCGTAGCCTTTTCCAGAACCAGGCCCTCCAGCCATAAATACAGCCTTAAAAATTCCTGGGTCGTATACGCCCTCATTTAATATATCTATTAACTTTATCATATAATATAAATATAGAATTTTTAGTTATAATTCTATTTTTCCGCCCTTTAAATATACTTGACCATCATTTAATATTATTTTACCAGGAGGTAAACTATAGTCTACCTCTAAATATATAAATGTGCTGCTAAGTGCAATTCCTCCTGATGGTTCATTTGGATCACTTAACTTAACTTTAATGTCGAGTAGATCTGATGGCTCCCAGGTTGTATTCCAAAGAGGAAAGCTATCAGGTACTATGTCAATATCCGTGGCAGTGTCTGGTGGATCTACAACAAAGCCATCTGTATATGCACCGTTTGAATTATTCCATATTTGGGTTTGTATGGTCGCATCATTAGCACCAATAGCATGTAAAAGGATTATAGATAATCTAGTTATTGTTGCTGTTGTAGGTATGTGTACAGTAGGAGCAGATACTTCCATAGTAGCATATGCAGGATTTTTTCCTAAATCTATATAAAATTCATTTGAGTCGTTTGTAATTGCAGCTGTCGAACCGTTAGCTGCTTGAGGATATCCTCCTTCTACTGTGCTAAAAAATATATCAGTAGTTGGCATATATTAAGCCTCATATACCATTAGGGTTAAGTGGCCTCTGGTATTTTTTTGTCCTACAGAACTAGCCTCTGTTGTTCCGTGCCCAAAAAATATTTGAGTAAATGCTGGTAAAGGTGTAGGAAATGTATAATCTATATCGTTGTTATGGCCAATCCAATTACCAGCACTAGTAATGACATGTTTAGATCCAGTCACCCATCCAATATATTTATTGGTATTTTGTGCTGAGCCTGTAGCACCTCCAGTTGCAAATGGATCTGTGATTCCATCTCCTAAACCTAATCTATTTCCTGCTGATCCGGTCCATACACCACACCAAAATCCCTCACCTGCACCTGTTCCTGCAGTACGCCAACTTGATAGTGCTTCGATTCTACTTACTGCGAATGGAGCAAAAAAGCATTGGGATCCATGTTGATCTTCAGTGATGTTTACCTGTTCTACAAATGTTCCAGCAGATGAATCAAAGGCATCGTCTGTTGTATCGTTCCAATTACTAGGGGTGTTGGCTAATGATGATCCAAAATACCCTGCATTTACATCTAATCCATTATTGTCATTTATATATAATCCTGAGTTCCATAATATATGTCTTCTACCTTGTATATTATGATCCGTTATTACAAGTTTATCGATTGAAGCTGTTGTAGCACTTATGGTTCCAATTGAACTTATATTACCACCTGCCGTTATATGACTTGACGCTGTTACTGGTGCAGTTATTTCAAGGCCTTGTTGTGTTCTTAATTTTGAAAATTTAGCAGTACTACCAAATAAGTGAGTATCTGATGAATAATCTATTGCGTTTATACCATCTACTGTATATAATGTAGACTCGATAGAAGTAACACCTGTTATATTATTTGCCGTTAAATCTCCACTTGCACTTATATCACCTGATGCTGTTACATGTCCTTGTAGTGAGAGAGGATGAGAATTATCTGTGTGAATACCAACTCTAACAGTGTCTGATGCTGCATGATACCTTATTAAATTTTCGTTGTCTTTAGTTTTTAAACTGGTAGCAATTAAATTTGCTCCTTGTATAGTTCCACTTGCACTTATATTTCCTGACGCTGTTATGTGCCCTGATGCAGATATATTTGCATTTAAGTGTATAGAAGATCCATTTACTACTGTGCCTAGCGAACCATCACCAAATGTAAGTTCACCACTACCAGGTATTATACCTGCTACATTTTCACCTTGAATCCAATATTGATTTGCATATACATTACCACTTGAACTTATATTACCTGAGGCTGTTACGTGAGTATTAGGTAATCTTCCTAATTCAATTGTATCATTTCCAGCATCAATATATAATGCATATTCATCATTACTACTTTCTACTCTAAAGTTAAGAGTAGTACCTCCATTTTCATTGAAAGTTGCCCCATTTACACTAAAAGCTGCAACATAAGCCCCATTAGCATTAAATTTCCAATAATCATCATTGTTCAGTTTGATATATGTATTAGATTCATTTGAAGATACTATCGCTGAATTATTTGCTAAATTCAAATCGTTACCTAAAGTTATATTGGTAACAGCTGTAATATCGCCTCCTACTGTTAAATCATCTGATGTAGTTAATTGTTCAGCTGTTATTGTTCCACTTGCACTTATATTACCTGAGGCTGTTATATGGCCATTGGTTCCTTCTGTCCATAAATATCCAGATATTTTTAATCCAGTGTCATAGTTGTCGTCACCCTTCAGAATAGGTGTTTGGACGGAGGTTGAAACAATTAAATTACCATTAAGTGTTGCTTCAGTCCCAGAAACCAAGAATTGACTTTCACCTGTTAGGGTACCGTCTCCATCTGTTGTTAGAAGTCTATTTGCACCGTCATCGGTAATAACCTCTGTTAAGTCTAGATTTATTGTTCTATTATATAGGCCGTTCCAATTTACACCTGAATTTAGGTCTAGCCCGGTTCCTACAGTTAACGATTCATTTGTTCTGGTTGCGACAGATGAAGATAAAGCGTAAGAAGCAGAAGTTGCATTGGCTGCTAGGTCGGACGTTTCTGAATAAGATGAAGATAATTCATATGTTATTTCATGAGAAGCTGAAACTGCATATGATGCAGTAACGTCTAGCAATTCTACTAGAGAACCTGTTCCATCAGTTACCTGTCCGCTACTAGATACCTGTAAAAGACGCTGATATGTGTCTTGAATATTTTGGCCTGTTAAGTCTGGTAAAGCCATTTATATAACCCCTATTTTCTTTTTGAAAGTATTTTAACTACCTTATTTATAACTTCTCCAGAAGAATTTACTGGATTTTTACTAACATATTCTGCAATTATGTTGTTTAATTTATTTTTCTTTATAGAAAGATTACTTAAAGTTATATTTTCTTTAAGTAAAAGTTTCATTATATTTAAAACATGATTTTTTTCAGATAGAGATATTCTATTATTAACTTTGGAAACAGTTATTTTAGGTTCAGTGGATTCAACTAATTGTTTATTTTTTTGAGATTTTACTTCAACAGTTACCTTCTTAGATTGCTCAACCTCAAATGTTGATTCCCAAGGTATAAAATATGTGTCTTCAGCTATAACTTCTAATTTAACATTTCCAGATATACTTTCATCTATTAAACCTTTTAATTTTTTTATTGGTACCTTACATTCACCATTACTACCAACAGTACCATTAAACATTAAAGAAAATTCTGGAGTTTCAACAACTAGTCTAGCTGTTGTTTTTTTATAGCTTGCACCTGTTAAATTTATATCACACTCAAATAATTCTGACTTATCTGTAAACAATTTATACATGTATATTCTCCGCGGCAATTTGAGCCTTTACTTCTTTTATTATTAGTTCAACGTCTTTAATATCTATTGATATACTTTTCACCTCTTTTGCTTGATCGTATACTTTAATTCCCTTTCTTTTTAATATTAAGTGAACTAATTTTTTCTTTTTATCTGCATCAAGGCCATCTATGGTACTTTTTATTTGTTCTGTACCTGATCCTGAACCGCCTTGGCCAGCTATTGTTTCAATTAAATGTACATCATTCCAAGTATATGGTATTATTGTTGATAGGTCATCCTGGTTTGTTGGCGCCTGATCCCACTTAAAATCTGCATCATTCCATTTTATCTTAATAGCCATATATAAATATCAGTTTTCTGTTTTAAATTGTTATTAGTTGTTTAATAATTTACCCTAATGGTATTGTTGCTGTTTTAACTACTTTTTCTCTTCCTGATGAGTCTGTCATTGTAATAACTAGAGCATATGTACCTCTATTGTTTGTCACAGAAAAAGCAATAGCATGGTTTGCAGTATTTGTTGTTATAGCTTTAAAATCAAATGCATTTGTAACTTTTGCTGTGTTAGCAGTAATTGCAGATGCTTGTGCAGTTGATATTCCTTTTTTTGCAGTGTTAGCAGTAATTGCACTCGCTTGTGACGTAGAAATTGTTGTTGTATTTCCAGCCTTTGCCTGGGTTTCTCTTGAACCAATAACCATAGATGTTTTTGCATCATTTAATGCCACTCTAGTGGAAAACGAACCTGATGCTGAAGTATAATCTTTTTTAAGATCTGCATAAGATCCTGAAGCTTGATCATTTGCGTTTACAACGTCTGTTAAATCATCAATTGCTACCCGTAACATTTCCATAGCTTTCCATTCTGGATCTATTTGTATATCTGTGTCTCCAGTAAAGAATTTTTCTTCTGGTGATCCATCCTTGTTTCCTCCTGATCCAAATCTATCTGATGTTTTTTGTTTTTGTCTTGCCATTGTATTACTCCGTTGAAATTCCGTCTAATCTATAATTAAATCTCCAGGCCTGAGTTCCAGTACCTTCATTTTTCATAAACACAGCCATTAATTCATGTCCTGGGTTTGGTGTAAATGATTTACTTCCCGTTATGTTTATGTGATATGAGTGTTGACCACTCCCATTTGTTTCGCCGTCTGCAATACCATGTAATGATTGAGAGGCTGCAAATCCCATAGAAAGATTTGAATTACTATCACTATCGATACTTCCAGTATAAATCCATATAGATGGGTTTTGTGATGAACCACATCTAGAATTTGATTTTAAAGTTACGTCTTTAACACCACAAGGTATTATATGCAAGTTGTTAATATATTGTGGAGGTATTGCTGTTGGGTCTGATACTTGTACATTCCAAGTATTACTAACTAATCCATTTGAACCACCATAGAAATATTTGTTTTGTGTTGGTGATGAAATATTTGAACTTGCATATGCAATATTAACCCTTTGACCTATAAAAGAAGTTGCAGCTATTTCACCAGATACCGTTAACTTACCTGTTGATGGGTTTTGTTTTAATTTTGTACTTGATTCAATTACTTGGGCACCTGATGCTCCGTCAGCAAGTGCAACAAAAAACTCTGCATCGTCTGTTGTTGCTACCATTTGTGTTGTTGTTGACAAAGTAGATGCTGGCCATGTTATTGCTTCTGTTGCAGCTTCACCATTTATAGTAAATCCTGCAGCTGATGCCACATCTATTGTTGTTGAACTTATAATTGATGCTGTTACAGGAGATTGAAGGTTTATAGAGGTACCAATTATATCTGTATCTACTGAATCATTTCCTAACTGTAAATCTGAATCTGTTATCCATAAATATTTAGCCCCATTTAATTTGAAGCCTGTAACTGATGTTGTAGAATTATAGTAATCGGCTGTTACGTTTCCTTCTGATATTATATTTCCACTTGCACTTATATTTCCTTCAACTGTTAAAGCTTCTGGTGCGACTGTGCTAGTGCCAGGTGGTCTAATTCCTACATTAGCGTCATGAAAATTAATTCTATTAGATGCATTAACATTAAATACAGTTGCATCTACTCCAACAGAAGTCGAACCGAATGAAAGATGGTTATTACTATCATAACCAACTTCACCATTATGAGGTATTTTAACATTAGCAAAGATACCATTACCACTTGCACTTATATCACCAATTGCACTTATATTACCTGAGGCCGTTACATGTCCTATAAATGTATGTGTATCAGATAAATCATCACCAAAAACATTTGATCCAGAAGTTTGAATTGTTGAAGAGGTTATAAATGAAGAGGTTAAATTTAAAGTTGTTATGGATGTTGCCGAGATGTTTCCAACCGTTATATTAGGGGTACCAGTTAAACCAGTAGCATTACCAATAAAGGAAACAGCGGTTACGTTTCCAAGTGCTTCTATACTTCCTGTTGCAATAATATTAGTGTCAGTATATATATTCCCACTTGAACTTATATTACCAACTACTGTTAGTTTTTCTGATGGTGTACTTGTTCCTATACCTACTTTTGCATTGCCTCCATCTGAAAATAAATTATATTGGTCTCCTACGGCTTTTACTTGTAGATCTATATTACCACCATCCCCAATTGTAAATTGAGATGGGACGGCTTGAGCAACAAATTCGCCGCCTGCTGCCAAATATACATTATCATTTGAAAATCCTAATCGAGTATCTGGATCTCCCCGATGGTATACACCAGACCCTACGTGGACATCAGCTGTTAATAATAAAGATCCAGTCACTTCATGTAGACCGCCGGCATCTAATAATAGTTTTTGTGCAGGTGCACCTGATTTTCCTGCAACTCTGAAACTTAGATCTCCTTTAACTCCAGTTTCGTCAATATCACTTACTAAAGCAGTTATATTTGCTGCTTCTCCAGCAATTCTATTAGCATATCCATCATTTGAGCCCGATGCTGCTACCCATCTAATTGCTCCCAATGTATCACCTGTTTGTGGTGGATTAAGGAAGCCGGCTGCTTCTGCTTTTTTAAGTATATCAGTTTGTTCATCTGGGTGGAAATCGGCTGAGAAAGAGGCTTCTGCAACAGCGTTAGATGAAAATGGTACTCCAACAATAGCCTCTAAAGATTCTGCAGTTATCGTTACACCTCTTGAGTAATTTATAATAATTTCACTACCAGTTGCCGCTGAACCTTCAGTATTATCAAACGTTTCTATGTTTCCTTCGGCATTTAATTTTATACCTTTTCTTTCAGCTTGTCTCTGTAGCTGGAAAGTATCTGCCCTTAAATCTAGCGCTTCTTGTGGATCTGTTGTCCCAATACCTATTTTACCAGAACCAGATAGGTAAAACTTTGCATTAGATGATCCAGTTATTACAAAACTAGATATATCAAGAGGATCTGATTTTACTTCTGTATGGAAGCCGTTGTATAAACCACTATTAGATTCTGTGGTTGCGGATGCTGGAACAAACTGAATTGATCCAGATAACAGTTGTAGCGTTGGACTTTTTTGTTCAAGCACAAGATGTGGAAGGTTAGGACCTCCTTGTCCTGATATATAGTTTTTTGTCCTATATATTATATTATTGTCTTCATTCCAAACTAATATGTGTCCTGGACCATTACGGAACGCATCTACCCTTACTGGGTCAAGGAAATCTTCTATTTCTGGACCTCTAACTATATCTAATGCGTGGGATGGTGTAATACCAACACCAAGCTTATTATTTATTCTAATTTTAGCTCTGGAACCGTTCATACTTGT